>UMDL01023585.1_pt1 | contig 22303 bp, 14 predicted proteins | sample 1964481 | NCBI WGS metagenome assembly UMDL01 (sample SAMEA4835993, study PRJEB28245) | human gut metagenome | biome: gut microbiome; material: fecal sample | place: Denmark | collected 2008 | reverse complement strand
GATGTGTTCAAATTTTTGTCATGTACTTAAGAGAAGTTTATAATTGAAAGCGCATCCATCTAAGGTTAGAAGCTCATCTGGGAGTTCCGTAATATCACCCTCTATAATAATAGGGGTAGAAACATCGCCATTATAGAAATCCCAATCAGTGAAAGAGTAATTCCACTGTGGGCTTAACAGCGCGTCTATAGCCTTTAGAATGGCAGATTTGCCAGAATCGCCTCTGCCAATAAGCACAATAAAGTGCTCATTTCCAAAACTTGCCTCAAAGTTTTGGAAACATCTAAAATTCTTGATTCTTAGATTGACAATTCGAGACATAGGTATAATTTATTATAGTCGTTTACACAATTTTTTGAACGAGCATCTGGGCGTTGGAGTAGAAGGGGACGTCAGTCTTGCCGAGAATGGATGAAGGCAAGGTGGCAAGTTCCTGAAGGTTGTCCATGGGGACGAGAACGGTCTTGGCTCCATTCTCCGAAAGCAAGGTTACGCGGTCGGAAAAGTTGGTAGCGCGTTCAATGGCTCCGCCGATTGAAATATTGCCGAGAACTCCGAGAGCGGTTTTCAGATTCCGGCCGAATACGGCTGAAATAATCGCCGTGAACACTGCAGCTCCTATACCGCGATGAACGGTAGAACCAAGCACTGGGGTCACCTGAATAGTGACGTCGAGGTTCGAGAGCGTCTTATGTGTCGACAGCAAAGTGCGTTCGTTGGCACGGATATAGTTGTAGGTGTTCTTTATATCCTCTTTTACATCAGTGGTGTTGGCACCGCGTATGTCGAGTTTGCCATTTCCCGGAACTGTTACGACTTCGACTTTGACGAGCGTCACCTTGTCACCGTCGCTTGTGGCGGTATAGCAGTTGCCCGGAGGCAGCGGTGTGTCTTCGATAAGATTATGGCCTCTTTCTTCCGGAACTGCAACAAAGACTTCTTCCTGCGTATTGTTGTCAATATATGAGAAATTGGTATCGAAGAATTCCATACCTCCGATGCGCTTAAGTTGTTCCTTGACGCGGCGACGCATCTCAATGGCAAATTCCAGATATTTGCGCACATCTTCCTTTGTGTATTTCCCGTCCGGATGCATAAGCTTGATCAGACCGGAAACAGTCTTGCGAATAGGCTTCGTGTCGCGCTGACGCAACTGGGCACCGAATGAGAAATATTCGTCCATTGCGTTGACATAGCTGTCCTTACGCAGATGATGGGTCAATTCGCTGAAGAAGTCAGACGAGAAGCCGAAATGATTGGTGAAATTATCCGGGGCGAATTTAATTATCTCCCAGCCGGGCAAAAAGAAGCCGATACGGTCAAGGAAGGCGGTGTCTTCGTTGATTTTATATGAGAACGGGCTGAACAGATGGCTTGTCTGAAGCACGGTCTCCACCGGTTGGTTAATGTTGCCGTTAAGAATAATTGAGGCATTAGCCGACTTCTCTCCCGATTTTCCGGCGCGAGAGAAAGAACCGGACTCCATATAGTCCTTCATCAGAGGCACTACTTCCTTATCTTTGAATAGCTCGTCGGTCGATTCGTCGAAGCATACTGCATCCCATTTCCCTACGGCACCAATCTGGCCGTTGGAATTGTTTACGAACAGTGAAGCTGCTGTGCCCTGTCCTCCGGAAACAAGCATCGAGTACGGAGATAGTTCTTTAAATACAAAAGACTTGCCGGAGCTACGTGGTCCGAGTTCAGCCATATTGAAGTTCGACTCAACCAGAGGGATGAACCGTGATAGGAGCAGCATTCTGATACGGTCGGTCATACCGTTGCTCTCCGGTTCGTAGCCACCGCTTCGGAGAAGGACGTTGAGCCAGTCCTCATTGGTAAATTGTGAACGATAGCGGCGAAGAGCCGAGTCATCAAAGTTCGACAACTGGATTGGTCGGATTTTTGAGACTACGAAGGGGTAAATCTTTGAGCCGATGACCTGCGAAGGGTCATAATCCACATCAATGATTGCCCATATTCCACCGGTCATCAGTTTCTCATGCGAAGCCACGATGTCATCGTCGATGTTGGCATCGCGCACATTGAGATTCCCTAACTCCGCCCAGTATTTATCTTTCGTAGCGTCAAGGCGGACGGAGATTTTGTCAATAATCTTGTATCGACCGTTCTCGCGTATCTTTGCCTGCAAGAGATTTGCTTCATCGGGATTTACGTAATGGTCGCGAAGCACACGCTGCACGTTTGCCACTCCCTCTTTTATCTTCACAGGATCATCCGTGCTGCACTGGTTCGCCAGCAGATATTCAAGAACAAAGACAGGCACGTTAGCCGTTCCCTTTACGGAACGGACAATATCCTTGCGGACTACGAAACCTTGGAAAAGTTCGAGAAGTTTATGGTCTAAATCTATCATGATGAATGGGATTTCAGATTAAAATAAGTCGTCGATGTCACGACTGTGAGATTTAATAACCGGCGCACTATCAAGTTGTGCTCCCGAGTCGATATCCTGCACTATGATTGACATATTGCCGGATTCAACCTCAAATTCTGTAGTTGCGTCGCCTGTATCGGATATTTTGACGATGTTTGCGTTGACCGAGAAGCCGTCGACATACAGATGCACGCGAAGGCGCTTACCCTTGGAATTATCGTTACCCGATAATTTCACGGAGAAATACTGTCCGGTGACAGCAGACAGTTCGACTTTATTCTCAATCTCCACCTTCAACGACGATGCTCCTCGAAGGGAGTTGAAGCAATACATCGGTATAAGACATTCCTGCGGCGTAAATCCTCCGTGAGCATAGCCGTAGGCACCCCGGGTCTTGAATGGCTTATCGCTTTTTGCGTAGTATTGATAGCTGCTACCCGGGAAGTTGTCCTCTCTGCGTATGAAGCCGGAGTCGTTGATGAATTCATCTGTAATGAAGAACCTCTCTTTCACATCCACGCCTGTCGGAGCGATAATTTTGTTTGCTTCGTCGAGGATGCCGGTGATTACGAATCCATGGTCGGATGTCAGGAACACTTTCTGATAGCCAATGCCGTGAAGTCGGCGTATCGTATCTGCAAGTTCAGCTTCATAGTTGTTGATATCTTTCAGTCCGGCGAGACCCTTATGCTCGCCGACGTTGTCGATGTCGCCATAGAGCACCACGAGTTTCTGCGCTGATACATCCGATCCAAGTCGGTCGAACCATCTTATATCTACATCAGGGAATGTTCCCTGTAGTTTGGCGAAACGAGGAGCCGTTGTGGTGACTACCTCATCAATGCCGAACAATGCACTCATGCCGTTTTCCGTCACTGACGGCAACTTTGCATACCTTACCGCGTGGCTTATCTCTGCGGTGTTTTTAAGTTTAGCGGCGATGGCTTCAGCGATTTCCAGGCGAAGACCGTCGCATACCATTACCGCTACTTTATTCCCTTCAGTTAATGCCTGAGCAACGATGCCGAGCTGGGTTGGCTGATACGACTGCGGAGCGCAGGAGAACCATACCGATAGAAGGGATTTCAAGTGCGACTCATATAATTCCTGTAGTGGCCGGAGCAACTGCGGTTCAGACAGCCATTGATTATAGAGATGACGCATAGCGGCATCGAGTTTCGCGAACTTTGTGCGGTAATATTCTGTGACTTTAGCCAGAGAGTCATAGCGATACATGCTCGACGAGTCGAAGTCGAGCAGTATGAGGAGGTCTTCGAGCCATGACGGCTTGAAAGTTTCAGCATGGCGCGATTTTATTCTTTTTCTGAGAGCATCGGCAAGGTCAATGTAAGATATACCGTTCCGCAGACACCTGCCAATCTCCTCAATTACTTTCTTATCGAGAGCAACGAAAGGATGGTCGGGATGTGCCGTTTGAAGACGGACATTTGCCGGTAAATTCCATGCTGACAACTGTGCCTTCATTGCTTCCTGAAGGTTACTGGAATTGCACCACCAGTAGTAGAGCCGCAGCAACGATTCCGATATATTGTTATAGGCAAGACCGGCAAAGATGGTTGCTGACAGTTCCCGAAGGAGTGCCGGAGCATCCAAAGGCATAGTGTTCTTGCCCATATGTTTGAAAATCTCGTCGCGGAAGACTGCATAGACATCTTCATCGGTCATCTCTTTGAATCTGACCGGATTCTCTATGAACCCAGGCAACAATTCATATTTGTCGAGCGGCTCGATGGCTTCGTTGACTATTCCTTTCCACCAGCGCAGGTCTTTGCCGTCGCTGAGCTTTGCGCTAAGGAGCAACTTGGCTTCGGGCAGTCCTACATTCACGCCTAACGACTCATAAAGTTTCTTGCGAATATACGAATCGGGATTATCGAAATCAACGTATGCTCCGATACCGGCAAATTCGAGAAGATGCCGGATGTCGTGTTTTGGGAAAAAGCAGAGTAATATAACCTTCTTCCCTGAATGAACAGTCTGAGCCGCAATTCTCGCTTCCATCTCCTCAGCGTTGGAATTCAACGTTATCAGATCATAGCCGGAGAAAGAGGAGAACCCTGCAAGGAACTTGGATGGGTCAGAAATCACCACGCGGTCGCTTTTTACAGCCGCGCGTTCAATATCTTGTATGAGCCATTCTCTAAACATAGTTATTCTCTGAATCGTAAGTTAGACACATCAGATTCTTCATCAATTATATCTTCTACTTTGTAGCTCCCGTCAAGATTGTATCTAATTCTACCATCATTAATAGCATAGGCATATTCATGTCGTAATAATCGCCCTCGACTCCAGGCCATCACCGTAAAGAAGCCGGAAGTCTCTTTTCTGGAAATAGAAGGCATCAATGATACCGAAGTTTGCTTCTCATTCAGCGCTGACGAACTCCTGTCAGAATCATCTCCAGTAAGAATATAGCTGAAGCCCGGAGAATAATACTTGCGGCAAGGCATAAACATTCCTGCAATATCTACAAGAAAATATTGCCAGGGAGCATACTTTCCTACACCTTTTATTTCAGCTCCTGATTTTGCTAATAACTGTTTGAACTTATCATGTTGACGATTATCGATGAAGCCGTCACTGTCGAGCATACTTTGAACTACCGCTAATTCAGAGAAATTTGCCGGAAACAACTCGTAATTATATCGATAGATATTGCCAAATCTTACGGCAAACATGTTTCTTCCATCACCAATGCTCAAATCTGATAGTGTCCTAAAAGCAGATGTTACATCAATGATGGGACGTTCTTTTAATTTTTGCAGCTCGGTGATAAAGTTCTCGGCTGTTGCTACCATACAGAGTGATTCATCAAGAGATTCCACACTGATTTCATTCGGTCTGGGATCAGCTATTCGCCCTGAAAGCCATATCCATCCGGTAACCGGATCTCCATCTTTGGGGTTAAAATCGTTATTAAAATACAGGGGCACTTCAAGACCCAGGTCTTTATGGAGTTTTATGAAGCATACATTTATGCTGCTCTGATAAAAGCTATCATGAACCAGTCTATTCGCAGGAGACTGAAACTCTGCCATATCTGGGCATTTGTCGTCATGAGGCAGGAAAGCAACGAGCTGTTCCGTGCTGAATCTGACCGGTTCAACCTCGCCATTTTCATTGTAGGTCGGTTTTCTTCCCGTCTTTGCAAGAAAATCAATTGCTTTTTGACCTTCAAAAGTAAAACCTCGTGAAGCTTCTTTGGCATTACCCGAAGAGGCGGCGAGAGCTATACAAATTTTCTCACCAATTTGATAGCGGTCTTTATTGAAGTAATAGTCCGTGGCAAAAAAGTGGAACACAAACTCATCGTCGCCATCGTCGCGACAGTATTTACATTTTATTGTTGCCTCAATCTTGTTACTCCATTCCAAAACGTCAATTATCTCAAGTTCTACCGGGCTGCCTTTCAAGTAAGGATAGCATGTGACAAACTCATTGACATTCTCTTTTGGATTATACGCTATTAAAGCAAGATACGCTATGTCAGGGCAGAATTTGTCTGCCGGGTATTTCAGCGATGCAACTTTAGTGTTTATTTCGGTGTCGTCAAAGCTCATATCCGTTTCTAATGTTAGATAGGCGGATGACTTCTCAAGCATTTCTGTTAAGAAAATCGGGAGCTCTTTATCAACCACAAAGGGCGCATGGTGGTCGCCATGAGTCTGATAAAGTTCATGCTTGACCTCCCATTCAACATAATTTGTAGGCGGAACTCGTGTTTCAGATTTTGAGATCCGATAATTTCGGAATTCCAATACGACGAATCCGGTCGGTCTCCCGTTAAGCATCATCAGGATTCCGTTGTCGCCGCTATCTTTATCCTTAATCAGTCGGGTTGTTAGGACGATATTGCGAACTTTCCATTTTTCATGTTGAGATTTAATCAGTTCGATTTGTTCTGCTTTCGAAGTCGTGCAATCGAAAGACAACTCAGAAACCCCATCAAACCAACTATTAACATAATCTTTGATAAAGGAAGTGTCACCGGTTTCCCAACTGCGAGCATATCCCTGATACATTTCGAACTCCGATATATTTGGACCTGCAGTTGGAATATATGGATGAAGAGGTTGGACCGGGGTCCATTGTATCTCATACCGACCTCCGGCTACCGGAGAACCGTCTTCCGTATCGAGGCATTTTGATGTCGCAAAATAAAATACCGGATATGAATTATATTCATGATATCCTTTGTACAGCTGAGTAAAAGACTCTTTGAATTGTTCTTTATTATACAACTTGTCGAGAAACTCAGACAGTTCCTCATTTCCCAAACCGTATTTCACAACCCCGCATACGGTTTTACCCAACTTTTTATAAGAGAAGTCGGCTTCGGAGTTGAAGTCGGGAGTATGGCGGATACAGTCTGTCCCTCGCATCTCATACGAATCTATGAGGCAATCAACAATAAAATTACGCATTTCAGTTTTTGAGAGAGGCCTTCCTTTCTCATTTGGCTGACATTCGTGCGTATAAATGTACTGTTTCCCTTTTATTCTGAGTTTCATGGTGATCAATTAAAATAAATATTCTTCTTCCGGTTCGATAAGTTTGATTCCGCTTTCCGGCACTTCGCCAAAGAAGATGGAATAGGTTTCCATTTCCTTAACGGAATACATTTGTTCTGCCTCCATTATTCGAGCATCGATGGTGTCTTTGGGCAGAGGCAACTGCAAACGGAGCATATATTTCAGCTCCGTCATAAGCGGAAAGTCCACTGTTCGGAAGTTGATGATGTTTCCGCTAACGGGCTCTAAAAGATATACCGTGACAGAGGTTTCCTCATCATATACCCAGTCCTGTTTGTCGACACTGTTTATCTTCTGGATATTGATTGATACGTTGAATCTATTGGCACCAAAATCAAATACCATGTGAGGTATCTGCTTATGCACAAATATCGACACATAGAATCGGTCGCAGACGATGGCTTTCCTTTCCTCAAACGTGGGATTGTCAAGTGTAATAATCACGTCAAACGAATGAGACGTAATGCGTGGTGTAACGCAATCTTCCGGCGAAATATATCTCTCGTCTGGAAATGGTTGCCCAATAGAAAATGAAGATATACTAAACATTGTCGTTTAATCGAAATTTGATTTGGCCTGTTTTGACTGTACCCTAATATGTGAATCCCAAAGGAAGTTCACGAGAGTCAACGCGCTTCCTACTGCTAATTTGGCATGGCGTTCTTCCAAGCTTTTGTAACCGGGAGCCTTACCATGACCACTACCGTAGGGATTTCTTAATTCAGCAACATTTTGGGCAATTGTTTTTAGATGATTTAAGATAGCTTTGATTGAATCGGCCCCAGGTATATTTTCTGGTATATATTGGGGCATAATTCTAAGACAGCCCATAGCTTCTTTAACGAAACGTTGAATTTTCCAATCAGTTTCATAGGCAATGTTATGCTCTTCCAGTATACCCTTGCAGCAACTCTCAATAAGTTCTTTAGCCTTCCCGATAGCTTCCGTAGGATTATCTTTCTGCATAGAAAGCATAAGTTTGACCTGGTTGTCTATATATTCACTTGAAAATGCCTTCTGAATGTTTTGCGCTGCTACACTTGTATATTGGCCTGAATTTGAATATTTGTGTGCTATAGATTTGCATTTGTTATATATGGGCTGATAGTTTACACCACAATCGAGCGCAACATTCCCAAATTCATCGGCCTGTGTTTCCCTCTCAAAATTACCGTATCCCTTTTCGTAATACTCAAATAAAGCTAATAGCAATTTGTCTGCGTCATTACTATTGGCCTCTTGAATATATGCATTCAATGATTTCCCTTTTGATAGTCCATAGTGTTGGCATAGTGCGACACCGACACTTTCAAGCGTGAAAGCATCAAAATCAGGAGTGGAAAAGTCAAGTACATATCCATTCCGATTAAACAATTTCACAAACGCGCCTTTTTCGTATTTATCCATAATTATTTTACCAGTCGGCGTTGAGGAATTTGTTAAGCTGAGATTTGCGGCCGCCGTTCTCTTTGAGGACGGAGTAGCTGAGAATACCCGCCTGCTGGAGCGGGGCGATGTTCTTGCCTACGCCGTCGTCGAGTTTAGGGTCGTAGCCCGAGGCAAGGAGGGCGTCGAGTTTGTCGGTGAATGCCGCGAGCTCGCGCAGCTGGGCGCGGATGTCGGTGGCTTCGCCCTGTGCGGAGGGCTCGGCACTCTGCGCCAGGGTGGCGAGGCGGTCGGTCAGCGAGGCCTCGCGGTTGGCGCAATAGACGCTTTTGACGCGCGACAGCGTGTTGCGGTTCCATTTGTAGATGCTAACGAAAAGTTCCATTGCGTGAAGCGGACCGGAGGTGAGATGCCAGATGAAGGGAGTCTTCGGCAGATACATGAAGAGATTCAGGTGGTCGCTGAGCTGCTGGAAGAAACGGTCGCGCAGATAGCGGTCGAGAGGCATTCCGAGCAACTGGCAGACTTGCGAGAACTGCACACCGGTATAACCGCGCTCTATCATCTCCTGTTGAATACGGTCGGCTACCAAACCTTCGCCCGTGCGGTCAACGAGTGGCATCACTCCGTCATCATCCTTTTCGAGCAACGTGCGGATCACGTCTGTTATTAGCTCAAAGGCAAGCTCCTGAGTGCGCTGTGCCGGAAGCGTCTGCGCCACGGTGAACTGATACCATGCTTCGATAGGATTCTCCTTGTTCTGAATACAAAACTCCTCCCAATCGTAGTTCTTCTGATACAGACGCTCAAATTCGAGGCGCGGCTGCTCATCGCTTTCGGGGAGTGCTTCGATATGAGCTATTAGTTCATTCGATGCCGGGAACTCGCTCTTGTGGAGTTGCAGGAACTCCAAGTATCGGTCACGTGCTATGGCACTGACCGGCAGATCTCCTACCGGCACGCCTTCCTTGTCGAGCACCATCTTGCGGTCGCGCTCCGTCAACTCGTAGATGTCGAACACCTCGCGATTGATTATAGCCTCGTTAAGAAGCACCTGCGTCAGCAAGCCGTTCTCATAGAGATAATAGCTTGCAATACACTCGCTCGGGCTCATAGCCCCCGGCTGTATCGGCGAATGCTTGAACAGCGGCTCAATCAGCGAGAACTCACATAGATGCTTCTTTACGGCAACATTCTGCGAAGATAAAACCTTCAAATTGCCATTATGATTATTCTGAGCTATTGGGATACGCTGCATATCACCTACCTGAATATTAACAGTAGGGTTTAGGCAGTCAGATATATAAGTAACCAAAGGCGTATTTAAAATCGCTAAAAGCACTTCATTTTCGATTTCGCCTTCTTTATAGAAGATACATGATCCACCTACATCGAATAGACCACCTGGTTCTAAATTTCGAAAGCTAACTCCTTTGCTGCCACTGGCAGAGTAGGTAATTCCTTCTTTGAAATAGAATTCCTGATTTCGTAGAATTGACTTAGAAGCATTTTTTATTTTTTGGCCATCTGCGCCCCAATCGATAACAGTCCAATTATTGCCATACCATTTATTATATGGCCCACCTTTAGCGTAAAATTTCCATCTTGTTTTGTCATTGACTTCCCAATGGAAACGAACAAATTCCTCATTGCCTCCTGAATTCATACCGACCTTGGGGTTGGCAACATCTTCTAACGTATCCCCTCCGAATTTTTTTCGGAAGTCGTCGGAGATCCAGTAGATGAATGGCCAGGTTTTGATTTGGCGGAGCTTATCCTGTGGCAGACGATAGACGCGCGCGTTTTCCCGCCCTTCGCATACATCAGGATAAACTCTATCCAACTCAGCTTTACGATGTAATTCATACATATCATCCAACTTGATAAAAACAGAGTCTGAACCCGATTTTGATTTATCAAGTACGAACATACAACTATCCACACGAGCGGATGGCGAAAACATTCCCAGATAACCCCAGTGAACGAAAATGTCTATAGTAGTTTTTTCGAGAATGAGCTTTCTGGTGTCCTCAAATGTTTTAATGAACATATATGTTGGCGGATTAACCATACCAATCTTGCCATTATCTGAAACAAGCTCATAGCAACGGCGGATAAAGGTAGAATAAAGGTTAACACCAACTTTGTAGGGTTTCGTATAATTATCGACGATAAACTTTTTCAGCTCCGGGCCAAAGTCGCCGCTGTCGGTGTAGGGAGGATTGGCTACGGCAACATCGAATGGCTGTGAGATGATGTCGAGGAAGGTGAGAGCGTCGTTGATTTTGGTGGATGAATAGGCATCGGTCTGCACGAAGCGCCGGAAATGCTCGCGGATAGCATCAACGGCATTGCGTCGGAAGTTGAATAGCGATGATTCATCCTCGCCGGCAAACAATCCCTCTTTGGCTATGGATTGCGCTTCGGCAAGTTCGCGAATTGGTTGCTCGACGCGAACGAGCGAGCCAAATTTACGAGCCTCGGCAAGGTCGTCCCATACCTTTGCAACAACTTCTTTCTTTTTGTTGTCCCAGTCGGTCCAGTTTTCGGCAAAGCGTATCTCCTCGTAAGAGGGCAGATAGAAGTTGGAGGCCACGACATTTGTATGCCGGGGATGCTTGCCACGGCGGCCGCCAAGTTCGCGAGCTTTTATGCGAAGTGCAATCTGCGAAATCTGCACGGCACGCTCGTCAAGGTCTACGCCATATAGATTGTTCTCCACGATAAGAGCCGGGATGTCGCGGCGCGAATAGTCGGCGCAGTAGTTCTCGGACTGATCCATATATAGGTCGTAGAGAAGCGTCATCGTGTAGATAAGGAAGTTGCCGCTGCCGCATGCAGGGTCTATGATACGCCACTTCTCAAGCGGTTTCTCGTTGCGCGTTTTCTCAATCGGGCGGTTGGCAATGCGATATTTCAGTTCGCCGGTATTCTCATCGATTTGGCGGTCGAAGTTGCTTTCGGGGTGCATCTCCAGATACATTTTGCCAACGGTATTGTCAACCAGGAACTTCACGACCCATTGCGGAGTATATACCTGCGACTGGAGCGACACCTTGTCGTATTCGGTCTTCTCGCCGCTCTCTTTGAGCTGCGCTTTCTCCACGGCATTGAAGTTCTCGTAGAGCCAGCCGAGTATGTCGTCGCCGCGCCAGATGTCGGCACCGCAGTCGGGGTCGGCACTGACAGCATTAAAGGCGTCGATAATCTCGTTGAGCTCGTCGGCACGAGGCATCAGTGCGTAAGGATACTGAGAATCGAAAATCGGGAATTGAAAATTCTCGGCTATTTCTGCGAAACTATCTTCAAAGAATGGCAACAGCCCTTCGCGCTCCATCGAGCGTCCTTCGGGATGCTGTTCCAGCCATGAATTATGCTGATATGAACGGCCTCCGTGCTCCGCACGCCTTTGGATAATCTCCGGGAAGAACTCCTTGTCTTCCATAACCTTTATTGCGGCAAGGCGGTTGAACAGAGTGAAGGTGCACTCATTCACTGCCGTTTTGCGGGCTTCGGCATAAGTCTCCTTGCTCTTGGCATGGTAGTCGATAATTGCCTTAAGCCGCCGGCGCAAAGCCTTGTCATCCTCGCTCAGAGCCGGAACTTCACTCTCGGCATCGACGCCCAGTCCCAACCGCTCGAATCGGTTGGAAAAGGCTCGGGCTATCAGCTGCCGGATATTCAGTACATGATCAATCAGTTTCATGTTAGTGTAATTTCTTAAAGGTTTTTGCAAGACTCATACAAAGCATCCTTTTCTTTCTTTATGCGAGCATATTCCGACCGCATTCTTAAAGCTGCCGCCTCATCCCCTTTTGCTGAATAAATCTTAGCCAACAAGCTATATATGGATTCTCGCCATGGAGCTTTACTCTTGCATTTCAACGCTTGTGACAGAGCCTCTTCATAGTCGCCATATTTATGCGCAAAGGCTGCTAAATAGAAATTAAATTTCCAGTTGTAGGGATAATTCCTCTCTCCCCATTCAAGTAAACGAATGCCATAGTCGATATGAGCATCTTCGTTCATCCAGCAATGGATTTTGGCAAGAAAAATTAAGTCTGTAGGGATTCTATGCTTTTCGTCTTTTATAATTTTCGAAAAGAAAACAAGGCTGCTCCGTTCCACGATAGGCAGACCATCCTTGGTGTAATTATCTATGACATAGCCGTCGACAAGAATTTCAGCCCTTACTCGTTGAAGCATAATTGAATCGGGATACGTTTTCAGCCAGTTGTCACAGAATTTCAGGCCTGACTCGAATGCCGATACCCACAGCATATTTCTTGCTGCATAGAAGGCGTTTACTGCCGAAGTTCCATGTTCTATATTTGAAATTTTCGAACCGAAGTTCATAGCATCGGTATAACGCTTCATTTTGAAGAGTATCAAAGCTACATTATACAGAGCGTCAGCGTATGCCGGATTAATCTCTAATGCACTTTTGAATAGCCGTAGGGCCTTCTTATATAAATCGACGGCCTTGGGAAATTCTGTGTTTTTAAGCGATTCGGCTTGTTTGTACTGAATATGCGCTGCTTCGCAAATTGCCGGAATATCATGGTCATATTTTAGGCGCTCGTTGGCAGACCTGATGGCTTCGTCGAAACGGCCAAGTTCAGTGAGTGCGATGGTCTGGTTGCCAAGCAAATCCTTATCATGAGGGTATTTGTTCAAACCTTCGCGAGCAGTTTCATAACATTTTTGAAATTCCAGAGACGAAATATAAATATTAGAGAGATTCACGTAATAGGTGGCCGGCTTAACACGAGCATCCGAAATAGTAGAAATAACTTCAAGAGCCTCCTGCGGCTTCCCTAAAAGATTCAAGCAATTGGCATAATTAATGGCAATATGTTGATTATAATACAAATCCGGGAATTTGGATATCATTTCATTAAAGAATAAGCGGCTATAAATGGCTGCGCATTTGCTGTACTCGCCCAACGTTTTCAAGGAGAGAGCTTCCTTTAGATAGGGCTCGACTTCATCGAAGTCCACTGAGCTTAAGTTTTGCGAACCGACAACGCCTATGTTTTCGCTTTTTATGCGGAAAATTAACTCATCATGACCTATGTTGACCGGAATTGAACGCTCCTTGATAACATGAGGTGTAAAGTTTGAGGTAATCTTTTGGGCGCAAGTTCGTAGTGCCGCCAACATTTCATCATATGTCTGATAACGGTCTGCAGGATCCTTCTCAAGGCATTTCATAATGATTGATTCTGCCTTGAAGTTAGTACTGCTAAGGAACCCACATATTTTACGCGGCTTAGTGTTTACATGGGCGGTGGCAATTTCCTCTATAGTATTAGCAACAAATGGTGGACGTCCGGTTTCCCATTCATACATCATGCATCCGAGACTGTATATGTCTGAACGATGGTCGATATCGGTTCTACCCATTATCTGTTCCGGAGAGGCGTAGATTATGGTGCCAAGGAACGAACCTTCCTGTGTAAGATGACTTGCTTTTGCATTTTTGATTGTTGCCGAGTTTCTGACCGTTGACATGCCGTCAGAAACTAATTTAGCCAAGCCCCAGTCAGCTACGGAGGCTCTGTTCTCGCTGTCCAGTAGGATATTCCCGGGCTTGAGGTCGCGATGAATAACATGGTAACGGTCGTTCACCCATTTTAATCCGGTAATGATTCTATCGAATGTTCTGTAAAATAAACTTTTATCTTTCGATTGCAACAAAGAAGTCATGTCGCCATGCTCCATCCATGCAGACACAACGCATGGTATGCCATTAATCCGAGTCAATGAAAGCGCTTCAGCAACAGCATCGCAAGCTGAGAATGTAAGCCACAATTTAAGCTCTTCATAATATCTGAGCATACTTAATTCATTCAGAATAAGATCTGAGTGAATTACCTTCAGAGCATAGTGCTTCCCATTTTCATCCTCTATTTTATAGCAGGTTCCCATACCGCCTTCAAATTTCAGGCGGACAATGAATCTATCGGAGTAAAGTCCGAATCTTTCGGACAACTCCGGCAAATGCAATTGTTGGTCTGGATAGAAATATTCAACCATTAACGATAATTTTATCAGTCCGTAAGATTGATCTTATCATTGTCTCCGAAGCTACTCAAAAGGGCCAACTGGCGAGTGAGCCACTGTTTATAGACAGCTACAGGAACATCGCCCTGCGGAAGCTGAGATTTCAGTTTATGGGTCTTGGGCTGCGGAGTGGTCGGAGGTGTCGGCGGAGTTGGCGTTCCTTCGTCTCCGGGTTTAGGCTGTGGTTCGGGTGGTAAAGGCGGATTCGGGTCCGTATCGTGAACTTGGGCATCAAGCACATATATTTTGTTTTCGAGGGTCGGAATATTTTCCGAAGCATTGACAACATCACGGAGATCGAGGCGCGAGCGGAGCGATTTGACGCTGTAGGGGTCGAAGGTGGTCGAAATGTTGGTATACTGTGAGAAACGAACAATCAGCCGCTCCATCTCAAACCATACCGAAGCATTCCATTGGCGGGGATACTGCGAGAGCTTGGACTTGAGACCTTCGAGTTTTTCAAGAAGGGAAGTGTAAAAGGCACTGACTTTCTGAGCTATTGTTTTGAAAGATTGATTATAGATGTCGCGGACATCCTGAACATCCTTCTTCAAATCGGCGTAGTGATGCACCACATCGGCATCACACCGCATATTGAAGTCTTCAATTTTCTCCTTGACGGCATCATAGTTGCCGCGGGTTTTCTCAAATTGGTCCTTAACCTCTTCGAGATAGTTCTCCATCCGGCGCACCTCGCGCATCTTTTCGCTGATGAAGCGGAGATCGCCCGTGATGCGTTCTACAGCTTTGATAAACTCGTCGGTGTTCGTCTCCATGAGGAAAGACTTGGCCGTGCGGAGATAGTTAGCTTCGGTAACAGTTGCCTGATACTGCTGGAGCACCTGTTTTGCGGCCTTCGCCATCGGAAACATTGGTTCGTAATCGGTGGCTTCTATTTCGTTGTTTACTCTCTGAATGAGCGCTTTCGAAAGCGAGCGGATTGCATCGACAATCTCGAAGTCGTTGAGTTGATAACTTATATCCTGACGAGTATGCTTCTTATAGTTGCATTCTTCTTTCAGAATGTCGACAATCTCACGCTTTTCGTTGTAAGACAATCCCTGAGATATGGCTTTAAAAGAAGCGCGAACGAAGTTGCGGGCATTCTTGAAAGCGTCAGTGGCACCCGGCTGACGGCAGGATGTGTATTCCTCACCGGCAAACTTGACGATGACCTTGTCGCCTCGGAAAAGAGCAGCCAATGTGGTCATGATAGTGCCAAGAGAGAAGCCGGTGGGTGCGCAGGTAAGCTTGTTTTCAAGGTCTTTGCCCGAAGTAAACGCGGAGGCAGCTCCTAAAATCTCAGAAACGACCAGAAGATTGTTGCCGATGAAAGTTCCGGCGGTGTCGAAGAACTTGAAGTCGGTCGAAGTTCCGAAATAGTTGTGGAGTTGCCCGGCCTGACGAGTAAAGACACCGGAGGCGAGAGAGTCAGAGAGTTCGGCGCTGAGACGTTTGGTGAAGATATTTTCAAACATCTTCTCCTGCTGCTGGGCAACGACGGTCTTAAACGTTTCCGGAGTCAGTATCAGCTTGTTATAGCAATAAACAGCCACGCCGCTGAGATATGACGCTTCTACAAGTTCATGAAGTCGGGCGACCTTGGTGTCGCGCTCCGAGCATAGGCGGTGGACAATGAGTTTTTCTTCATCGGAGAGATTGGTTTTCTCCTCAATATATTTCAACCGGCGCAAATCGGTGATAAGTTCCGAAATCTGGTCGCGGTATTGAACGGTGGGAATAAGCGTGAGCACACCCTTGCTGTCGGCAGTGTCCCGACGGACTTGGTTTACTAATGTTTCGTCATCCTTACCCGGGCAACTGAGCAAATCGCAAACCACCACTGAAAGGTTATTCTCATTTCCGTTCTTGAACACTTCGCCGTCGGCAGTAGCGACCTTGAAGCGAACATTCATGCCGGGGAGCGAGAGCATACCGGCACCCTTGATGAAATCGCGGTTTTTAAGGATATTGTTTATATCCTGAGCCTTTTCCCAAGTCTGCACGTCGAAGCGCCGCATATCGTCAAGAATGCGTTGCTCGGCTTCGTTGGTGATACGATATTGCTCGCCGGTGACGATGACAATTTGCTGCCGCTGAAGAATATCGAGAGCCTTCTTAATCTGCTGACGGGTTTCGTGGAAATCTTCGGGATGATTGATATATGATTTTGTGATATTGTCGATGGTGGTATGTGTCACTTCGCTCTTTACAAGGAAGTGGATGGTCTGCAAGAGCTTCTTTCCCTGAATGAGGTCGAGTCCGGCTCCATGTAGGGTATCTTCTGCCTGTCGGTAACGCAGACTTAGCGATTCCTCCACGCGGTCGTCCGCTTGGTTGCAAAGCTGGGTTGCGTTGACATGGTAATGTTCTGAGGTTACATCCTTCACTTCCTTTTTCAGCACATCGAAGGCGGAGATAATCATACCTCGATTGCCGACACGGGTCTGAGTCAACTCGCTTGAGCCGAAGAGGAAGTATTGCAGCAGCTTGAACTGGTGCATATAGAAAGGATAGTATGCGATATATGTTTCCACATCGGTCGTTTTTCGTAAACTCGGAACGCCAATATTGGTGACGTCGGCAATGGCACCATTGGCCGATGCAAAGTAGTCGCCGAGAACAGTGCGGCTCTCATCAGTCTTTGCAAGAAGGCGGTGACGGATGATGGTGTCGACCTCGTCGGCCTCGATTGCTATCTTTGTGCGGAAACGGTCGCGGACCTTTGTAAGCGAGTTGAGCGCTATGTTTTCTGCTTTGATGACATCGTCGAGACGCTGCTGGGCAATAGCTATAGTCCAGACCTTGCGACCAAGAGCTGCAAGAGCTTCGGCCACGCCTTCAAGGTCATCCAGACGAATCTTCTTCTGCGTAATGGCCTCGCTCACTTCGTCGATGAAAAATACAATCCGTGTATCCGGGTTGAGGTCAAGGAATCGCGAAAGGTCTTGTTTGAGCCGGGCTGCGTCATATTCATTTTTGACGGTCATAGCCATCGATTTCAGTTCGCTGAATTCCTCTTCGGTATAGCCCATTGAAAGTAAGGCCGGTTTGAAGGCTCGGACCATTTCGGTGTTGGACTTGATGATTTCCGACCAATCCTTGCCGGTGTTTTGCTTTACGGCATCAAGGAATTGCTCGCGCTTACCTTCGATAAAAATATCGAATTCTATAATACCATGCCACGAGTCGGTCATGCCGAGGTTACGGAGGAAACTCCCGAAAATCATGTACGGAAGGCCATTGACATTGTTGTGCTTCGATGCATCGAACGACACCACGATGTTATTGATGCGGTCAAGACTCCCGATTTCATGTTTCAATAGATTTTCGTTTGGCAGGCCGTCTATCTTCACTCCAAAGCGGTCGCGCATCGGAGTTCCGAAAATTGTCTTGTTTTGCAGAAGTAAACCGATTATCTGCGCAAAATATGATTTGCCGGAGCCATAGAAGCCGCTAAGCCATACACCGGATTGCATCGTACCTCCGTTGTATTCTTCAAGGAAATCCTGAAGGTGCTTGCCAAGTGATTGAGTGAGCACAAAACTGTCCAGACCCTCTTTCAGCGCGGCATCGGTCGGGTTGTTATCGAGATCGACGACGGTGTTTATCTCCTCGTCGAGGTTTATCTTAAGTATATCTTTAATTGTCATGGTATTATTGAATTACACGGCAACGATATTTGGAAGCGACATGGTTTTTGTCGCCGAGAAAATAAATCTTATCACCCTCTATATTGGACGGGTAGAAATAAACGAGAGGTTGCTTGGCCTTCTTTACTGCCTCATGTTCCATTATATTGATGTTGGAAAATCCCTTGTTGGCAAGCGCAGAAGTACCCACAAGGAAGACCGGTTTTCCTTGTGTCGTAGCTTGGGCTATGCGCTGCACCAAGTATTCATAGAAAGTATCAGTAGCACCTTTGCGGTAATACACTTCGGTGCCGAGTTCTTCTTCAAGTTCCTTGAAGGTTTCCAGCCCAATCATTTCCTGATATTCTGTAAGTGTCTCTGCCACATCAACGAATATGGCGCTGTCGTGGAAACGACGCTTCGCCTCTTGAATATATTGGGCGTCCTCGTCATTGGGATATACAAAGAGAATGCTGTTGCCGCCGTTGGCGTCATATCTCAGTTGCACACTGTCCTCATTCAGGGAATCCTGAAGCAAACCGAAGAGGCGGTTGTGGTCTATGTCAAATGATGCGCTCATGCTATTTTAAGGTGATCGTTATGTCGCTGCCAATTTGAGTAATATTCCATAGTGGAATATATTCAATGGTTTTCAGACGGGTGATAATTGATTGATTGTCGAGGAAAGAGAAACGGAAAAGAGGATTGGCGAGAGTCCTTTCATCAGGGTATACGGTAAGCGCCAACTTGACGAGATAGACAAACAACGCCGAAGATAAATGAGGCGCTTTAATCTCTTTTTGGAGAGTCCCGGCGGCGAAGCCAAATTTCTTAAGCATCGTAAGATACTTTGAGGCTGAATTGGCAATCGTAGAGTCGCTCCAATTCAATTCTTCCGGTTCCTTAGCTTTTATGTATTTCAAGTATGCCTCAACATCTGCTTTTGCAATGGAGCTGCGTCCGGAGTAAAGTGCACGAAGGAACACATTGTCAGTGATTTCACGAAATAAGTTATTGCAGCATACTATCTGCCAATATAAAACGACTAGCTTCTCTTCAAAAGAGAAGTCGTTTGAGGCCAAAGCAGAAAGAAACAAGGACTTGTGCTCGTCAGACTTAAAATTCAGAAAGCAGTCCTCGACAGCCTTTATAAACCTGTTCGTGGCACTCTTGGTGCGAAACTGAAAGGCTGACAAGTCGGCTGAAGCCCCGTCTCCACAATGATTGATATAGTCAATCATCAGAGAATAATTTGGCATTCCTCCCAAGATGTTAGTTGATGAATTGTATTTTGTCGTTTTAACTGACATAGTCTATAAGCTTGGGATAATCACTGTTTCACTTTCACATACATTACTTCCGGTTCGGAAGCAATCATAGTCGGATGAATCAGATATCGTATATCTACTTCTAATAAATTCGCTATCTCGCGCAAAGTTTCCAAACCCGGCTGAGCCGTGTTTGTACACCATTTAGACACGGTTGCAGGATCTTTGCCAAGCTGTTCAGCAAGCCATTTATTTGTTCGCTTCTTCTCAGCTAAAACTATTTTAATTCGATTCAGATCGTTTTCCATGTGGGTCAAAAATGAATTTGACGCAAATTTAGTGAATATTTTTGGAAACGCAATAACTAATAGCACATTATTTTTTGCAGACATATTCGATGTTGCCTTCGAGCACATCAACGTTAAAAAATGCTTATGCGCTGACTTTTTAGTTTGTTTTCGTGGTTAAATACAAATATACAGGTGACCTCAAAACAGGGTGGAGATGAATCTTAAACATAATCGGAGTGGCACCTTCAAACGCAGCAAGAGCCGCCCTGCAGCAGAGCGACCCTTGAAGGGAGGAGAGAGGGAGAACGGGGTCAGACCACGCGGAACACGTTGTTGTTTGCGCCCATCGAGTAGTCGTACATGAACAGGTCGCGTGCGAAGGCTTCGTAGTCGAAGTAGTTTGAGAGATTACCCATGATCCTGTCAAGGTCGTAGCACTCCTCGACGATGTGGCGGGCGAAGTCTTCTTCGCTGTCCCAGTTGCCGCAGTAGGCTTCCTCGAAGTAGTCGAGTTCGTCGTGAAACTCCATGTAGTCGTCCACGGCATCCTGATCGTACTTGTCGCACAGTTCGCAGTATTCCTTGATGTGGTCGAAGTCGTCCTCGTCGAATCCGCTCTCGTCGTACCACTGGCGGGGGAATCCCTCGAAGTCCTGGAACATCAGCTCCGGGTCTTCCTCGTCGGCGTGAATCGCCTTGCAGAAGTTGATGAACTCGTCGTAGTCGTCGAAGCTGCTGAGGTCTATCCACAGGCCGCAGAGCGAGCCGTCGTTGTACTTGCCGTAAGTACCGCAGTAGACAGAGGGTTCGCCGTCGCAGTGGCTCTTGTGGTCGGCGATTGCTTCTTCGAGTTCGGGGACAGTGAAGTCCAGTTCGTGGAGTCGGCTGGCGACTCTTGGAGTGATGTTGAGTTCTCCGAATTGTAGTCTCATTGTAGTTGAAATTGAGGGGTTTAACATAAGGTCCATTGTTTTAAGTTTTACACTGCCCCCAAAGTGCCTACGGGCGGACTGATGAGGCAAGGTTTTGAGCTTAAAAAGTTTAGCTGCAACGGAGCGAAGCGTCAAGAACTTTTTCAGACAAACAGGAACTGCCTGACCTTGACGTTCCGGACGGAGGTAATAACTTTGCGGCGTAAAACTGGTGCAATGGGCCTGACGTGGTAGCCCGGAATGGAAACGGAGATGTAAGACGTAAAGCAGGAGGTCTTGACTCACGGAGAGCGGTTGACCGCCACGATTTGGCTTCACCCGAACCGAAGATGCCCGACCGCAAGAGACCGGCGGCGAGCCGTCCGAGTATCTGCTGCGGTGCTTACGACTATGGCAAGTGCAATGGCGGTGTGCTTGATGGATAGCGCAGCTCGATGATTAAGACACCATAAACTGCAAAGCCACGCGGACGATGCAGACCCACCGCTAAAAAGTTCCAGACGGAGAGGCCCCGTTAGTGGAGAGAGCGGATAGAGGATGAATTCTCCGCTAAAAATTCATTGGAATACGCTGTGCGGCAGGTTCGGCCAAAATAGCATGCTGTACCGCTGAAAGAGTTTCACAACGACTGGCACCCCGCAGGGCTACTGCGATCACCGGGACATTTACCGCCACAGCAAGAAGGAGTGCCACGAAATAGGCTAATCGCTCAAGCGCTTTCGTAGCGGAGTGAAGAAAGAATCTCCTCTTCGACCACGGAGCCGTCCTGTTCATATGCTGCTCGATGGAAAAGCGCTTATCGCTTTAGCGCTTTGTTACGCAAAGAAACAGTGTTCCGCGTAGTCTGACCACTCCCTCTCACTCCGTTTCTTGAAGGTGTCGCTCTGCGGCAGGGCGGCTCTTACCATATCATCATAATGAACTGTTCTCACGCTTCGCAGAGTGAATGCTAATTCATTGGAGCAATAAGGTAAAATATAAATGAGGTCCCGAATTACCTCGAAAGAAATTGAAATGAAATTTGCGGGGCGAATTTGCGCGGAATATTTCGATTTTGCCCGTAATTTGCCCGTAGAAAATAAGAAAAGCGACTTAACTATTGAACTTTCAATTAGTTAAGTCGCTCTTACTGTGCCCAGAACAGGACTCGAACCTGCACGGCTCTCACCACTCGCACCTGAAACGAGCGCGTCTACCATTCCGCCACCTGGGCTCGGTGTCATGAAAAGCTGAGGGGCTCTCTGCTTTTGCGGTGCAAAGTTAAGGCCTTTTGGACAATTGTGCAAGAGGTGGAGGCGAAATCAGGCTGAATTTCATACTTTTTAACATTTCAACCCCACCAAAGAGGGGTAAAAGGGTGACGGAGAAAAGGGGAGTGGGAGAGGGAAGGGGCGTTTCGCGGGGGCAGATGGAGGGGAAGTTGGGCAGTTCGGGGAGTTTTGTTATCTTTGCAGGTTCAGAACCGGGAAGATGAAAAATGTTGGTAAGGATAGTGGCAATGTATCGCATCAGGGCAACTCTCAGATGAAAGTAGCTTGGGGTGCGCAAGAGGGCATAAGCACAAGCGTAAGCATTGCTGCGCAAAATGGCATAAGCAGAAGCAAAAGCATAAGCAAGAGCATGAGCAATGGCACAAGCGTAAGCAATGGCATAAGCGTAAGCAATGGCATAAGCGTAAGCAATGATGTGCAAGGGGGTATGCTTTCGTGCCCGCAAAGCGGCATGAATAAGTTCGCGGCATTGCTATGAGAGGGAATATGCAAAAGGGTTCACGC
>UMDL01035500.1_pt1 | contig 22481 bp, 20 predicted proteins | sample 1964481 | NCBI WGS metagenome assembly UMDL01 (sample SAMEA4835993, study PRJEB28245) | human gut metagenome | biome: gut microbiome; material: fecal sample | place: Denmark | collected 2008 | reverse complement strand
AATCAAGTCGGCTTTTTTCGGACGGATACGCTAAAGAATTAACGACATTATATCATGAAGTCCACAACTACAATACCAATGCTTTATCAAGAGCCTTTCCGCTTGGGAGAGCTGAAAGACTTCTGCTCCTCTTTTTGATTGCCTGAAAAAAATCGGGGCACCGAAGAGTCGGAGAAATCGTCATCTTCGGCAAAGAACCGATGAAAGACGTTATATCGCGAAATTACGCCGCTTTCATTGTCTATTTGCCTGCGCAGCGTGTCGCTGAGAGAATCATCCATCTCGCCGTGGCGCTGACCCTTCAGCATATAATGCTGAAGCCCGACCAACAAGAGGACCATGCAGACAAGAATCAGCAGCATGACCAGCACCTCTATTATTATTGTAAAAAACGACGAGACCATGATGTCTTAGATAAACAGCTTTTATGGCTTGTTAACTTCAATCAGATACACTGAAAACGAACTGTCGGCGCATAAAGTTCATACCTCGCCATCCCACCCTCAGCCACTAATGGCTATAAGACACAAGAAAAATAAGCTTCAACGCACTGCAGAGAACCTTATAAGAGAGCTTTGAGCTATTGAAATCGGCAATTTGAACTTCCGTGCAAGAGGTAAGCTAAAGGGCTTCAAAAAATTGATTTGATTTTATGGAAGTGTCGCACAAATATATTACCATTGCAATTGACAAAGGAGATTGTATGGAAAATAATGATAATCCATCAGCCTTGACATTCTAACAACCCAATCACATAAGCCAAAACAAAAAAGCAGACAACCATGACAACACATATTATATTTTGGAATCCGGATATTTCAAGCTATACAAAAGAACGTTTCCTGGATGATTATAATGAAAAAGAATCTGTAGGGAATTGGAGCTTTTATGAGCATGAAAAAGTAAAGAAAGGTGATATATTTTTCATGATAAAATGTGGAGGTGGTAAAACAGGCATCGTCATGCGAGGGGAAGTATTTTCTGATTGCTATAAAGATGTAGACTGGTCGCCCAAAAACCGACCGGATATATATTATGCTGATATTATACCGTGCGTGTGCATCAATCCCTGGTCTGATGCCACACTCCTTTCGCCCGATGAACTGACGGCCGAGATGCCTGATTTCAACTGGTATGGAGGCCACTCAGGCAGAAAGCTGGATGATACGTATGCCCGAAAGCTTGAACACATGTGGTTTCAATATCTTGACAGAAGTCAACAAATGTTTTGCGACAAAGATGCATGGATTGGCGACTTCTATTTTAATGAAACAATCTCAGAAGCTGAATCCAAGAAGCTCGTCATATCCCATGGCAGTTGCTGCGAAATTTGCGGATACTCATACGCAAAAGTTTTCGGCAAAGAAATCGGCGCTCCTATAGACGAAGCATCGAAGCCGGTTGCCGTCTTAGACACCCGTTTAAAAAGACTACTATTCAATATTTGCAACAATTGCTACGAGTTGCCGGAAAAAATACTGGCGCAAAAGCTAATTGAAAAAGGGAATTAACAAACCGTACAGATACACAAAGAGCGCGCCGGGGACTCGACACGCTCTTATGTTATGAGTTTTGCAAACTGTGCGGAAAGAGACATGGGCTTGATTCTGTTTCCCTGCGACCCAGTCGATAATTTGTTCAACATCTATAGCCGCTGTCTCACAAAAATTTAGTAACTTTGCAATTACTCAAACAGCAAAATCTGAGAATGACCGCTTGACAAAGAAGAAACACGGCGAAAGCCGACAAACTTTGGATACTCCTGAGTAGTTGTTACAGGCTTTGGTCGGCCTTCAGATGCTACTTGGGAGTTTCGTTGTATATAAAAATGAAAGCGTCCGAAATTCAGGAATTATTCAATAGTTTTGAATCCATCGCCATCGAATATTAGGGCGTTGAATGTTGGAGTGCGCGAGAGCTATCTTTGGCTTTGGGATATTCGCAGTATCGTAACTTCCTTCCTGTTATAGATAAAGCCAAAGAATCCTGCTCAAATGCAGGTGAATCCGTGTCTGATCATTTTGCGGACGTCCGCAAAATGATAACGCTCGGGAAAGGCGCAGAACGTCAGATAGATGATGTTATGCTAACTCGCTACATAACCCCAAAGGGCTGACTCATGCAAATTTGAGCCAACCCTGATTTTATGATGACTCTAATTTTTTGCGGACAGTAATAATAAAAAAGTATGTGCGCAAGGTGTACACATCCTTTATCTGCTTTATATGGAGAAGATGAAAGGTTTTTGTCAGTCATGCTTCTCGCTCCACTTAACCAGGTTGGCGAGGGTGTTCTCGAGAGAGCAAGCACAGTCTTTTTTGGCTGACTCGGGAATTTCGCTCTTGGCCGATTTGGCACACTGCAGAGTGAAACGTCCTTTGTGGTCGGGAACTCCTATCATATATTCCACAGTGATGGAGTTTATCTCTTTGTCGCCGTCCATTACCGTGCCTTGATATGCGAGACGACCGGCGCGGTCATCTTTCGGATGCTGGAAAAATATCACCTGCGCCATCACACGCTTGCCGCAGTTCAGGTCGTAATAGAACTGCATCTTGTCGAAGAGATGAGGGTCGTTGTCGGCCGAATCAAGCGGCTGGATGTCCACAATCGACGAGTTGAAGCGGTTCCAGACGGATATGTTGCACAGATTGCGCCAGATGCGTTCAGGCGTTACATTGTCGACCTCAACCTCCGCAAAGTTGTAAGAAGCGGCATCCTCCTGCGCAAATCCGGGTTTGAATTTAATCTTATCGGTGATCATAGTATTATTAAGTTTGTGTGTTTTATAATAAAACCCTTTGTCCACAAAAAATGTTTGGAGCCAAGTCCAAACATTTAATCGAAAAGCGATGCTGAGGGGGAGGGAGAAGTCAGTCCATACGGTTGCGGTAATCGTTGTAGGAATATCGCCTAAGAAGCTGAGGCTCGCCCCTTACGCCATCCTTTGTAGGCACGAGATATATCGACGGATGCTGAATGCCATTGAACATGTTCGTCTTAACGTTGGTGTAATGATTCATGTCCTCGAGCGTGAGACGAGAGCCGGGTTCCAGAGGCTCCTTAAAGCGCCAGGTGCCTACGAAGTCGCCACTCAGACAACTGTTGCCCCCGAGACGGTATTCGTATCCACCGCTCACAGTATCACTCAGCGCCTCTGTGATGCGCGGCTTGTAAGGCATTTCCAGACAGTCGGGCATGTGGCAGGCAAAAGAGGCATCAATAATAGCGGTACTTACCCCGCTGTTCTGCACAACATCGAGCACCGAGACCTGCAAGTCGCCCGTCCGCCATGTGAAAGCGCTCCCAGGCTCCATGATGATATGCAGGTTTGGATGACGTTGTTTGAAAGCCTTCAGCACCTTGACCAAATGGTCACGGTCGTAGTCGGCACGCGTCATCAGATGTCCTCCGCCCATATTGAGCCATTTCAGCTGAGGCAGCCATTGGGCGAACTGTTTCTCGAGAGCTATAAGCACCTTTTCCAAGTCATAGCTTGAGCTCTCGCACAAAGCATGGAAATGGAAGCCCTCAATCTCCTCAGGCAACCTCTCAGGCAGCTGGTCAGCCATCATGCCAAAACGCGAGCCGGGAAGACAGGGATTGTAAATATCAGTGTCAATAACCGAGCACTGAGGATTGACACGCAGCCCGAACGACGGCATCTCAACACCCTCGGCTGCAAGTTGCAAAGCCTGTTGCCTATGCAACTCAAACTGACGCAGAGAGTTAAAAGTAACATGACTGCTCAGGCGGCAGAAAGTGTCGAAATCCGCATCACTGTAAACCGGCGCGAAGGTATGCACATTGTCTGTAAGATAATCGCGCGCCAGAAGCAGCTCGTTGACAGAACTGGCCGTGGCACCGGCCACGTATGGCTTCATGATGCCGAAAGTGCGCCAAAGAGCATTGGCTTTCAGCGCCATGATAATTTCCACATCGGCGCGTTGCGCCACATCCTGAATCAGCTTCAGATTTCTTATCAAGCGGTCCTCATAGACCACGTATGCGGGTGTTGGAATCATTTTTCAGATTTTCTTATTGTTATAACTTTTGCAGAGAAGCAAAACGAAGAATCAGGCGCTTCAGGCCAAAGCCCTCGAAATTAACCTCCACAATAGGTTCCGGGTCGGAGGTATAGTTCACCACCTCTCCTGCTCCGAATTTGGCGTGCTCGACCCTATCGCCCGGCTTATAAGGCGCGTCGGCAGGAACTGCAAACGGCGCCTGCCGGGTCTTCTTCGGCTTCAACGGCACAAGATTTCTCGGCTTCACATATCCCCTATCCTCATTCTTGAAGAATCTGCGGGGTGCCTGCTGCTGACCATAACCGCCATAGCTGCCATAGCCGCCATTCCCACTATTTCCTCCATATCCGTATGTGGGGCGCGAGACATTGCCTGAGAGATATTGCGGGTTAATCTCTTGCAGGAAGCGCGAGGGGATGGTGTCGGTAGTTGAGCCGTTGCGGAACCGCTGACGCGAGTAGCTGAGCAGGACCGTTTTGCGGGCGCGGGTGATTGCCACATAGAGCAAACGGCGTTCCTCCTCCATCTCCGGGGGTGATTCCACGGCCTGCGAACCGGGAAAGAGATTCTCTTCAAGACCGGTGATGAACACATGGTCAAACTCAAGACCTTTAGCCGCATGCACGGTCATAAGAGTCAGTTTGGGAGTGTCGTCATCCTCCTCATTATCCTGGTCGGTGAGCAACGACACTTCGCTCAGGAAAGCACTCATGCCGACATTGTCGGCGTCGATGCGCGGCCGCTCAACATATTCTTTCAAAGCGCCGAGCAGCTCATTGAGGTTTTCGTGCTTGGATATCTCTTCAGGCACTGCCGACTGAGCATATTGCACAAACAGACCCGTGCGGTTGAAGATGTCTCGACCCAGGTCATAAGCATTAACCTTTTCAGCCTCAGCCTGAAACTCCTTCATCATATCGGCAAAGGCCTTGAGCTTGGCCGCGGTGCCCTTGTTGATGTTCAGCGCCACAGCCGAAGGGTCAGCCACAACCTTCCACATTGAAAGACCCCTTTCCATGGCCACGGCGCGCACTTTCTTCATAGTTGTGTCGCCGATGCCGCGTGCCGGAAAGTTGATAATTCGCCGCAACGCCTCGTCATCGTCGGGGTTGACGGCGAGCCTGAAATAGGCAATGGCATCCTTCACCTCCTTGCGCTGATAGAACGTGAGGCCGCCGTATATGCGATAAGGAATGGCGCGTCGCCGCAGAGCCTCCTCAAGCAAACGACTCTGGGCGTTGGTGCGGTATAAGATGGCCATATCCTCAAGCGTCTTGCCCGGCGAGTTATGTATCCGACGCGACACGGCTGCGGCCACCAGCGAGGCCTCTTCTATATCGGTGAAAGCCTCAACAACCTGCAGCTTCTCGCCGGTTTCGTTTTCGCTGTAAACGTTCTTGGGTATCTGATTAGGATTATATTTGATGAGCGAACCGGCAGCCTCCACAATGTTCTTGGTCGAGCGGTAGTTGCGCTCGAGTTTGAAGAGCTGCAAACCGGGATAACGCTGCTGCATGCCCAGGATATTCTCAATGTTTGCGCCGCGAAACGAATAAATGCTCTGAGCATCGTCACCCACCACACACAGATGTCCGTGACCGCTCACCAATCGGCTCACAATGAGGCTTTGCGCAAAATTGGTGTCCTGATACTCATCTACGAGCACATACTGAAACCATTTTGAGTAATAGTCTGTGAGGTCGGGGTTATCGCGCAACAGCACATTGGCATAGACAAGGATATCGTCGAAATCCATAGTCTGAGCCAGGCGGCAACGCTCGCAATACATCTTGTAAATACGGGCTATAAGGGGCCTTCCGGCGCGGTTGTCGGCCGTGGCAATGTCTTTGTTGACGGCATAGCGCTGAGGCGAAATAAGGGCATTTTTGGCATTGGAAATGGCTCCTGCCACAGACGATGGCTTATACTGCTTTTCGTCGAGCCCAAGCTCATTAATAATCAGCTTTACCAGCGAGCGCGAATCGGCCGCATCGTAGATGGTGAAGTCATAACGGAAGCCCAGACGGTCGGCGTGCAGACGCAGCATACGCAGCAGGATAGAATGGAAAGTACCCATCCACAGACGGCGTGCTTTGTCGCTATCCACAAGGGCTGCAATTCGCTCTTGCATTTCGCGGGCAGCCTTGTTGGTGAACGTCAGCGCCATGATGCGGTCAGGCTCTATCCCCAACTCCAGCAGATGCGCTATTTTATATGTCAGCACTCTTGTCTTGCCGGAACCCGCGCCGGCAATCACCAGCTGCGGACCTGAACAATATTCCACCGCAGCGCGCTGAGCGGGGTTAAGACTTGCAAGCAGTTGAGTCATCATTATGGGAATATTGCCGCAAAGCGCCGCGATAATCGGGCACTCCGGGCAGGAAATGATAGGTACCGGCGTCATAGTCCATTACGCAGCAGTAATGGCGGATGCCGTTGCTGACAACCAGATAGCGGGCATGAAGCACCATGTTGTAGCGTACAATCTGGTCGAAGACGTCTTGATTGATGCTGACATTGGGAGCCTTATACTCCACAATCATCAGCGGCTTGCCATCGGTGTCGAAGACCAGCGTGTCGCACCGGCGGCGGGTGTTGTTGAGCGTAAGACTTACCTCGTTGGCCATCAGCGATGCCGGATAGCCTAACGAGCCGGCAAGCCATGCCGCAAAATGCTGGCGCACAAACTCTTCGGGCGTGAGGGCCACGAAGCGGCGCCGCAACGGGTCATAGACCTCGGTATTGCCGTTTGTGCCTTGCCGGGTTCGCAGATTCACCGGCGGCAATGATAAAGGGGGATGATTCAAAACGCAGTCTGTTGTTCTTCGGTGTTGGCGATGTTATTCAGAATACGGGCCAGGCGCAGGCCGCCTTTGAGGAACTGCATTTCCACCACCGGCGTCCAGTTGGCAATGTAATCATAACTTATCACGGTACCCTTGGGGGTCTGTTTATAGACGTCGCAGGCAATGTTGTAAGTGTCGTTGGCCCAGTCGTCGATATTGCCTGAGGTGAGCAGTACGGAGTCCATCTCATTCACGCGGTCGATCTGGTCGGCCCACTCTGTGTAGCTCCATTTATGGCTGCTTTCGGGCAATCGCGAGTCCCAGACGGAGTGGAGATTGGTGGGAGAATCAAAAAACTTAACCGGCGTTTTATTGCCGCCCAGATCGGAGGCATGGCCAAGGTGCATGGGCTGATGCATATCGCCGGCGAGATGAATCACCATCTTCAGCGCCAGTTGCTTTTCGGCTGTTGTAGACCGTGGGTTGCGCAGAATTTCAATATTGCGGCGCAAGGCTGTAACCACATCTCCTTTTGAATGAACGGGCGCTGTGGCGTACGTCTGACCCTCGTCAATATTTTTATAATGCCACGTCAGAGAATAATTCAATTCGGGTGTATGAGAGGCATTATCGAGCCAGTTGGCCCAATATACAAGGCTTTTTCCGTTGAGCAGGGAATCTGTGAGGGCTTTGGCGGCAGGGGTGAGATGACGCTGCGCAATGGCCGCTGTTACATCGTGTCCTTTCTGCCCCCAGCCCATCATCATGGCCGGCACTGACAACGCCGCAATAAGGCTCAGAAGCGGTTTGTTCATATCTTATTTCTTTTTGGGCAACAAAGTTACAAAAAAAATCATTACCTTTGTCCTCTGAATTATGATGCTGATAAGTTCACTGAAAACGTTTGGGCGGTATTGTATGTTTATTTGCCGCGTATTCCATTTCCCCGACAAATGGAATGAATTCGGGCGTTGCACTATTTTTGAAGTTAGCAAGCTCGGAGTGGGATCCATACCCATCACCATAATCATATCGTTGTTCATAGGCGCGGTAATAGCCATACAGATGCAGCTGAACATTATGTCACCGCTGATACCGAGCTACTCGGTGGGTCTGGCCACGCGCGAGATTCTGCTGCTGGAGTTCTCCAGCTCCATCCTGTCGCTGATTCTGGCGGGCAAGGTGGGCTCGAACATAGCATCAGAGATAGGCACCATGCGCGTAACGGAGCAGATTGACGCCATGGACATAATGGGCATCAACTCGGCCAATTACATTGTGCTGCCCAAGATTGTGGGCTTTGTGCTGTTTGTGCCGGTATTGTGCATTCTGAGTATGTTCATGGGCCTTATTGGCGGATGGTTCATTGCTGAGTTCACTGATATGATTTCGGTGGAGAAATATGTTTATGGCATACAGACCTTCTTTAACGAATGGTATGTGTGGTACGGCATCATCAAGACCTACTTTTTCGCGTTCATCATCACCAGCGTGTCGGCCTATTATGGCTATTACGTCAGCGGCGGCGCTCTGGAGGTGGGCAAGGCATCTACCTCGGCCGTGGTGTCAAGCTCCATTCTGATTCTGCTCATGGACGTGATTCTAACCAAACTGCTGTTGCAATGATTGAAGCAAGGAACATTAGCAAGTGGTTCGATGGCCAACGCATTCTCTTTGACATCAACGCCACTTTTGAAAGCGGAAAGACCAACCTCATCATAGGCAAGAGCGGTTCGGGTAAAACGGTCTTCATGAAGTGCCTCATAGGCCTCTTCACTCCCGAACAAGGCGAGATTCTATACGACGGCAGGCCGCTGTCGCGCATGGACGACAAGCAACGTCGGCAGCTGCGCACCGAGCTTGGTATGCTGTTTCAAGGCTCGGCGCTTTTCGACAATGAAACGGTGTTGGGCAATGTGATGTTCCCGTTGAAAATGCTTTCGCACAACATGACTCGCCACGAACAGATTGAGAGGGCAAAATTCTGCATTGAGCGAGTGGGGCTGCAGGGTGCCAACGACAAATATCCGTCGGAGATTTCGGGCGGTATGCAGAAGCGTGTGGCGATTGCGCGTGCCATAGCTCTCAATCCGCGCTATCTGTTCTGCGACGAGCCGAACTCGGGTCTGGACCCGCAGACGAGTATTCTCATCGACGACCTGCTCAGCGACATCACTCACGAATACGGCATCACCACCATTATCAACACCCACGACATGAACTCGGTGCTTGGCATTGGCGAGCATATCATCTTCATCGACAAGGGTCGCTGCGACTGGACCGGCGATGACCGCTCAATCTTCCGGTCGAAGTCAAAGGCTCTCAATGACTTTGTCTTTGCTTCGCATCTGTTCAAGGAGGTGAAACTCTATCTTGAACGCGACGCTGATGCCAATCCGGCCAAGAGCCAAAAGATAGACTCGCTTGAAAATGAAATAAAGCCCTGAGCAGCAGATGATCTATTACTTCAGCGGCAGCGGCAACTCGCGCGCAATAGCTAAGGCTCTTGGCTCAGCTCTTACAGAGAGAACCGAAGCAGTGGGCGGATATGCGCTTGCCGAACAAGGCTGCCCGGGATTTGTGTTGCCGGTATATGCCTGGGGAATCGCTCCTTTTATATTAGACTGGATAGGCAGCGTGAAACTGCCCGACAAGAAACCCCAGTTTGTTTGGGCAGTACTCGACTATGGCGATGAGACGGGATACGCTCACCGGATTTTGCGCAAGGCATTAGCAAAACGGGGACTCAGGCTCGACGCGGTTTACGGGGTTCAGATGCCCAACACTTATGTGCTTCTGCCGGGCTTCGATGTTGATTCAGAAGCTCTGGAATACCGGAAATTAACGGCTGCCAAAATCAGGGTCAGTGAGATTGCCGAGAGGATTAGACGCAGAGAAAGCAATGTTGAAGATATACACATAGGACCGCTGCCGGGGTTGAAAACAGGGGTCATTTTCCCTCTTTTCAAGAAGTGGGGTATTTGGCCCGGGCGCTGGCATTATGATGCCGAGAAATGCACCGGCTGCGGAATGTGTGAGCGGTCTTGTCCTGTGGGCAACATAACGATGGCCGACCAACACACCATCAGCTGCGTTGCTCCCCGCAGCGACCAATGTGGTCTGTATCTTGGAGGAGGACACCCGGAATGGGGTAAAGACTGCACTTCGTGCCTTGCCTGCTATCATGCCTGTCCGCACCATGCGGTGATGTATGGCAAAGCCACCCGCCGCAAGGGTCAGTGGCGTCATTGGTTCAAAAACTCACAATCTTCTTTATGACGTGCAACTCTGCGGCGTCATGGCACGTCAAAGAGTAATATATGTCTACATTCTGCACTTCATACGGGCATACCTTTCTCCAGCGACTTCTCCGTCGGCTTATGACGGCTGTTGCCGGCAGAGAAGAGGAAAACGCCGTTCCGGCTCATCGTTATGAATATGTGATGCGCCGGTATGGCGACATGGTAGCCGGCATCTGTTGGGCGTACGCTTCTGTGCGCGATGACTTCGAAGACCTCAGGCAAGATGCCTGCATGAATATCTATCGCGGACTGGCTACTTACAGGGGAGAAGCGGAACTGAAAACGTGGATTTATCGCGTTACGCTGAACACGTGCATAACAGGCTACCGACGCCGTAAACGCTGGGGACTCGGCAATGCCAGTCTCGATGCGGAAGCTATGGTTGCCACTACGGACGACAATAGGTTTGAGGATGCGGAATTCCTGCACAGCCTGCTGCAAACGCTTTCGCTGCTCGACCGCAGTCTGATTATTCTGTGGCTCGAAGAACATTCTTACGAGGAGATTGCCGACATCATGGGCATGAAACGTAACACAGTGGCGTCGAAGCTGCGGAGAATAAAGATTAAGCTGGCCAAGAACGCTACAAAAATTTAAGACCTTATTATAATGGAGAATCAATTACGCAAAAGATGGCTTGCGGTACGGCAGGAAATGACCCTGAATGCCCCCGTAGATGTTCCCTCAACAGGTAGAAAAACCATATTGCAGAAGCTCATAGCGCGCTATCGCACTTTTGTGATTATAGAGGCTCTGAACCTTATTTATATACCCTTATTGCTACTGAAACTTCTGCCTGAGCATGATATATGGCAGTGGATTCTGATGGCTCTCTACGAGGTTATAATGTTAGTGTCGCTTATCACCGACCTGTGGCTACATTCTTGGCTGGGGAAAATCAATGTGGAGCAAATGTCGGTTTATGAAGTGATAAAAAGATGTGCCCTGGCCCGCAAACGGCATCTTCAATTCCTGTTTGTCATGCTGCCCTTTTCCGTTATCACCATAGCATTGACTGCTTACGTTTTCAGCGACGATATCTATATAGTTATAGGTATCATTACCGGCACCCTGATAGGAATGTGCGTTGGAATAAAGTTCCTTCGACAATTCCTGCGCGACTATAAAGCCCTTATGCACATCTGAGAGCAGAGGTAACCCTGAGAGAATTTCCTCATCACAGAATTTCCTCATCATAGTAGGATGAGTTTATAAACAGGAGCACAGGGCGAGGGTTCGATCCAATTTCATCAAGAAGGAACAATTCAGACAAAAGGCAACCTACTCAGAAGAGGAGGGATTGAAGACCTCGTAACTGTTGTCATCGTAAAAAATGGTGATACGCACCACCTTACGGGGCGATTTTTGTAAATCTTGCTTTAAATCGCCGGAAATTTTAGCGGCCATCAAAGATGTAAGTCGCTCAATATCAGCCCCTTTGTTATCAGAATCTGGTGAAATTACGTTCGCGAGAACGGGATTTTTTACATCCTCATGTACATCGTATCGAATTTTGCGATTGTCATTCGAGGAATTTTCATCTGCAAACGGAAATTCATCCCAATCATCCTCCGTATGGTATGATTTTGGAGAAGCGGGGTCAGACCCCTCACCCTCAGACTTTGCATTTTCACCACCTTCCTTATCCGCAACCCTCGGCTTTACCATCTCACCTTCGCCAAACATCAGCCAGAGCATATTAAGCTCAGGAAAGGCATTATGAATCTGAGTAAGCACCTTATCGCTGACCTTTTGATTTCTGCCGGTGATAATCTGCGAGAAAGAGGGTCGGGGGAGCCCACACTTATCAGCGAACTGAGAATTGTTGAGTCCCGTAAAGTCCATAAAGACTTTTAGACGAATATTTAACGAATCAGCGGTATTGTCATTCATTTCAAAAATACGAATTATTGATTTGCAAAGATAGTAATAAAAATCGAAACTGCAAAATTACAATTGTTAATCTTCAAATTTAAATTTGAAAACATGATTATTCAATTTTGAAAACAAAGCACTCTCTTTAGGTATTGTTATTAAAGCATGAGTTGAGAGTAAATTCAATAAAAGACTGATAAATAGGGGAATAGCAATTTAAAACACTCGTGCTAATGAATCCCACACCGCGCACCACTCAATACATTAAATAATGAATTAGGCTATTTATGTAAATAGCTAATTATTAGGTACTTACAGAATATTAAAATAAACGTTAATGGGTAAATTTTGCTTATGGAAATTTAAATTTCATATTCGCAAATACACTCGCATATGCGCAAATAGGTCATTTAGGTTTTAGAATCTTCATCTCGTTAGATTACATTCGCATTAAATTGTAAATGCAAATTTGCAATTAGTTCGTTTATGTTATTCGTTTGTGAATTGTATTTGAGAATTAAAATTTCTCCCCAATTCTAGCTGTTCTCATATCCGAAAAATAGTATAATTTTGCGTTTGCACTATCCTACCCTCCTTTTTCGAGTGCGTATTTTTGTTTCAGCTCCATGTTGCGAAATGAAAAATGAAGTCCTGCGGTGGCCGGAAAGAGTATTTTAATTGGATTTGGTGGCTCAGCTTTTGATGTGTCGAATCTCATAACCTTGTTGGCAACATGGCAAGTAAGAAATGCAGAGCGATTGATGGCTCAAGTAAGAGGGTGGCATAATTGGGAATAAGAGCCGGAGCGAATAAGGGAAAGTCCTTTATTTAGAGACTTACGCGAAATCCGGGAAATGCCGAACAAGTCTGTTGCGCTCTCAGTACAGAAATATTGACCAGAAATCGGCAAACCGACATCTACCCCATCTCCTGAGTTTGCACTAACTAAATCGGGTCACCTTCGGTTTTGGTTCCGGTCATTTTATGGTTGAACAGGGTTCGGTTGGTCTTAATTTTGTTTGACGAAATCAAATTCCGGGATTTTCTTCCGAAATTATGCTGGCTAAAATTTCAGCGGACCGCACAGTTGTTAAGTCGCAGGTGATTTTTCGCCTTCATTTGCCATGTATTTTTTATCACAATTTAAGCGCCAACCTTCTTTCTCCGACTATCATGTTTGCAAATTCAACTTTTCAATTCCACAATAGCTCTAAATTTTTCAATCCTCAAAAATTTAGATTTGCAATTTTCATTGATTTGTCGATGCAAATTAGCGGTTTAGGCGGGTTTGTTCTCTGAAATTTGGTTTGAAGGGTGAAAATTATCCCTTTCTGCATCCGCATATCGTTCAGAGAGAAAATCTCGGCCACATTCCGTGCTATGTGGTAATGAAGCACCGCAATCATTACCCACTACACGCATTTTAGGCTCCGGGGAAATTGATTCATGTTGCGGTGCCAATTCCAAAGGGGGTCTTAAACTGATTCTATCTTTCTTATGTTACAATAATGTGTAAATACAAATGTTAATAATATAAAATATGCAGCGGAGCCCGGGTTGAAGATTCTTCTTTATTAGTGGCAGTGGCATCACCTCAGCCCTATAGAAGTTTCATAACCTATGGCTGTGTCTGCATGGTCATCACCGTAAATTCTACCTCATGGCAACAACCCCTGATTCTTCTTTTTCTGTGAAGCTAAAGAATGCTCTGTGGAGTATAGGTTCATATTTCAACATAAAGTCTGATCTGCTGCCCCAGCAGGACGCCGAACAGGAAATTCGTTCTTCGGTGTCTTTCAAGGGTTCGCAGTTACTGATTCTTATTTTCGCCATCTTTGTGGCATCGTTGGGACTGAACACCAACAGCGTGCCGGTAATTATCGGCGCCATGATTATTTCGCCGCTTATGGGTCCTATCATGGGCATTGGTCTGGGCATAGGTATTCAGGATTTCCAGCTGGTAACGCGCGGCACTCGCAACATCCTTACTGCCATGTTGGGTTCGGTGATAGCGTCGGCAATCTACTTCCTCATATCGCCGCAGTTTGAAGGCAGCAACGAACTTTTAGCACGCACTTCGCCCTCCATATACGATGTTTTCATTGCCCTTTTCGGTGGCGCCGCGGGCATAGTCAGCGTTACTTGCCGCAACAAAGCATCGGTTATGGCGGGTGTGGCTATTGCCACGTCGCTGATGCCGCCTCTCTGTACTGCCGGATACGGGCTGGCCAACATGAATATGCACTTCTTCTTAGGGGCTTTGTATCTTTTCTTCACCAACGCTATTTTCATTTTGGTGGCCACATGGATTGGTGTCAAGGTGTTCGGCTATAAAAAGGTGAATGTTACTGACCCGAAGAAGGCACGCACTGTGCGGTTTATTCTCTATACGCTGATTACGCTCACCATTGCGGTCTCCGTATTACTTACCGTATTCATGATTCGCACCAACATTTTCACGCGCAGGGCTGCGGAGTTCGTCGAGAAGGAATTTGTGTTCCCCAACACTCAGGTTCTATCGCATAAAGAGTATGTGGAAGGCGACACGCGTTATATCGACGTCAATCTCATAGGCGAATCCCTGCCAATGGATTCTCTGCGTCTGGCCATGATGACGAAGATGAACAAGGTGGGATTGGGAGGCACCATTCTCAACATCAAACAAGGCTTTGGCATGGGACAGATGGAGGTTTCCTCGCAGGCCGATAATGACAATTTCCTGCGGCTGATGGAGAATGAACTTGCCTCCAAACAGAGCAAAATCGATTCGCTGCGTACGGTCTTGAGCGACCGCAAGAGGCTCACTGACCAGAGCCGCGCCATAGCGCCCGAGATACGGGTTCTCTTCCCGTCTGTACGCGCCATAGCCGTCAGCGAGATGCTTGCTGCAAGTACCACTGCGCCGGTAACAGATACGGTTACAATAGCCTTCATAGATGCCCCTGCAGGTATGCCTGAGAGCCAGAGAACGAAGTTGGCAGATTACTTGCAGGTACGTCTCAAACGCAACAAAGTGAACATTACGCTCAATCCAGCATCCTTCCCCTGGCCGCAGAAAAAAGTTGAGGAGTAAAACTTTTTGCAAACTACCGAATCCTCTGACACCGCATAGTCTGCCATCTTATATGACCAAGCCGGAAAGCCCTGCGCCTCATTATAGAAAGATAATCCATGTTGACATGGACTGCTTCTATGCTGCTGTGGAAATGCGCGACAATCCTTCGTTGGCAGGCAAACCTGTGGCTGTGGCTCACGATGCTCCGCGAGGGGTGGTAACCACAGCAAATTATGTGGCACGCAAATTTGGTGTCAGGTCTGCAATTTCGGCAGCTTTGGCCAAAAAGCTCTGCTCCTCGCTCATCATAGTGCCCCCTCGGTTTGAGGCTTACAAAGCTGAGTCAGCGAAGATTCATGCCATCTTTCATGAATACACGGATGTTATAGAGCCGCTGTCGCTCGACGAGGCTTATCTGGATGTTACTGTCAACAAACCGGGCATTCAGCTTGCCATGGATATTGCCCGCGAGATAAAGGCGAAGATAAAACAACGTACCGGACTGACGGCTTCAGCGGGTGTGTCATTTTGCAAGTTCCTGGCCAAGATAGCCAGCGATTGGCGAAAACCCGACGGATTATGCGTAATTCATCCCGACCAGGCTCTTGATTTCATAAGCAAGGTACCGATAGAGGATTTCTGGGGTGTGGGTCCGGCCACGGCGCAGCGTATGCGCAAATTGGGTATCACCAATGGCGAGCAATTGCGCAACTGTTCTTTACAAATGCTGTCGCATCATTTCGGCAAATCGGGCCTTTCGCTATATAACTTCGCAAGGGGAATCGACAACCGCAGGGTTGAGCCTTCGCGCATACGCAAATCGGTGAGTTGCGAACAGACCCTGACGGCCGATACGGCCTCTCACCGGGAGATAATGCAGCTTATCGAGGAGATGGCACCCGACCTGCAACGACGTGTGGCAAAAAACAACTTCGTGGGTCATACCTTTGTCCTGAAGGTTAAATATGCCAATTTCAAGACCCATTCGCGCAGCCATACCTACCTCACACAGCTCACAGAAGCCTCGCAATTTGTCAGCGCGGCAAAGGCGCTGCTACCTTCGGTGTTGCCGCCGGGTCAGATGATTCGTCTTGTGGGCATCGGTGTGGCCAACAATCAACATTCGGCCGACACGGATTCCACATTCCAGCCGGAAATAGATTTCGGCGAATATTGAGGTCAAAATTCTGCCTCCAATCTCACATCAACCGCTCCTCTTAAATCTCACCTCTGAGCCGTCAGAAGGAGAAATGCAGCGATACCCTCAGGCCGCTCTTATCCACCCCGGGCAAATCGCGGTAAGTGAGTCTCCAGACATAGTCAATGCGCAGGAAAGTCAGCACATTATCCAGTCCAACACCGATTTCCATGTAAGGCTTATGACCCATCAGAGCAGTGTGGCTGTCGGCCGGGAAAGTGGGGATGTCAGTCTGTTTGTAAGGATTGTTCTTGTCGGTCAGCGAGCCGTAGAATCCTCTGAAGCTGATCACCTCACGCAGTTTAGCTTTGTTGATATAGGGTATGCGGTTAAAAATCAGACCATTCATCCAATAGGTCAGATCCCAGCTTACCGATTGGTCAACGGCAAATTCCATAGGGTTGAGCAACGCAAAGCTCTCAGGCTGAATAGTATAACTGAGGTTGGCATTGGCCCATGGCAACGCCGGATAAAAGACCTTGCTCCATAACTTGGCGCCCTTGACTATAACATCGGCATATCCGAATGCGGAGAACCAGAAACGTTTCTGCACACTCAGCTCGGTCTTGTTGATGGTGTAATCGGCGCCCAGCATACCCTTAGGGCCGAACTCCTGAGTGAGGAGGATTATGGGGGCATCCATGTTTATGGGGCGCCGCATGGTGGCCGACTGATAAAAGGTTTCGCCGGGTGCGTATCGCAACTGCAGGGTAAAGGCTGAGGCATTGTAATGATTCCATCGCCAGCCGTCGGCAGCTACAAACGGCACCCATTTCGTAGGCTCCTGGCGCTCCCAGCGCAATCCGGTCTCCAATGAGAAACCGCTGCGGCGCTCCAGGGTATACAGGAGGTTGAAATACCGGCGGTAAGTCATCAGATAATTGTCGGTCCTTTTAAGGCTCAAGAACACGTTATCCTGGTTTGTAAACAGATAATGCTGACCTATCTGGTCCATGTCGTAGCTGAAGCTGAAGCGCAGACTGTGTATGGGGAATTCGCGCGAGTGATAGTTCTTATCCACGAACGAATACTCCAGCTCGCCGCCATATTTCCACTTATGGTCTTTGAAGCCGTATGCGCCGTAAGCTCTGGCAAACAGGCGCTTGCTGAAATTGGCTGTGGTCATGCCGCCGAAACGTACTCGCGCCCCCTCAATGTCGTTAAAGCTTATCAGGGTGTTGAGCGGACCGATGTCGAACACTGACCGCTTGCCTGTGCGCAAATATCCCCTATCCATCAGTGCCACAAACTTCTCGCCCCAATAGAACCATTTCTTGCGCCTGAGCAGAGTCATGAAATTGCCCATTCCCTCTTGCGCTCCGCTCATCGACGTTACGCGCTGACCGGTCCAGTAAGCATCATCGCGGTTATAGGCTTCGGCAATGAAAAACTCATCGCCCTCGGCATCATAATATTCGCTGAATTCCTCCACAGGCGCATAGCTGTAACCATCAACGCGTGTCTCGCGCCGAGCGTATACCTCCGGGGTGCCTGCCACAAGCCGGAACTCCACGGTCAGGTCATCGCTCGTCTTTATGCGGTTGCCCAGACTGTCGCGCTCAAAATTCTGCACTATGTAGAGGCTCTTCACATAGTTGAGATTGATGTCGCGGGGTATCTGCATCACCACTTTGCGGGGCATCATGGTGGAATCGGTCATCGGCACATATATCCGTCCGGTAAAGCCCATCGACTCGCGGTTGTGGGGCGTGAAGGTCAACTCTATGTTCGGCTCACCGTTGATGAGGACTGTGTCTGTGAGATAATATTTGTAGAAATCGGGCCCTATGCGGCTCAGCGGACTTACGAATCTGTTTTGCAACAGGGTGATGTCGTTGCTGTAAAGGTCTACGGGCCGAAGAATATCCTGATATATCTTGCGCATATTACCCACATCGAAGCTCTGGTCAATGCCCACACTCCTGTAGCCTTCCACAACGCGCTTGCCATTGCGGTCGCCATTTTTGTGCAACACCCTCGACCGCTGTTCCTTAAGACTTATGGTGATGTAAGGCTTGCCCGTTACAACGCTGTAATCAACATACTGACGAAGTGTAGAATCGCCCACAGCCTCATCTTTCACGTTCATGCCCAGCACAATCTTCTCATACTCATTTGTTGAGAAATATGGTGCTCGCACAGGGTCAATACTGTCGCCGCTGGCACGCAGCCGCTGCATGAACCTCACCGCCGGATTATTCTTCTTCGAATACTTCTGCTTCTTGGGCTTTACCACCACAGCCGCCAGTTCCTTGCTCTGCGGCACAAGAAACAGGGTGTCGAGATTCACCCGTCCGCTCATTACGTTGAGTGACACCGACACAGGTCTGTAACCCATCACCTTTATCTCTATCCCCTTGCGCTGCTTGGACGAAGCTATCACAAACCTGCCGTCGTCGCTGCCCGTTACGCCATGTCGGCTGTCGCCCTGAAAACATATCAGCGCTCCGCCCACAGGCTGCCGGGTCAGGGAATCGGCCACCACGCCGTTTACCTGAATCTTTGCATCCATTGCACCCACACAGCACAACGCAAGCACGACAGCCATTATTATCTTTGCCTGTAATCTGAATTTCAATTGCATAAGCATATTACATAAGGGTACTTGCTGTAACTGTCATAAATCAATCTGCATAGACAGGAATTTTTTCATAAAAGTTACTACCCTATTAACTCAAAACTTATAACGTTGTGGGGTTCATTTTATTTCTCATTGATAATCACATAATTTCTTGCCGGAGCTCCGTTTCAGGGGTCTGAAATGTCCAGACAAGCAAATCCGAAAATAGAAATTGCAAAAATTTCTAAAAATATTACCCCAAAAATTCCACAAATTCTTTGCAGTCTTGGAGAAATTTATTAACTTTGCAACCCCACTAAATAATTTTTCAAAAACAGACACTACGAAAAACTTAATAAATACATGAGCAAAAACATCTACACCTTTGGCGACGGTAAAGCTGAAGGCAATGCGTCGATGCGCAATCTGCTCGGCGGCAAAGGAGCGAATCTGGCCGAGATGAACCTTCTAGGAATGCCCGTTCCTCCGGGCTTCACAATCACCACAGAAGTCTGCAACGAATACAACCAAAATGGTCGCGACTACGTCATCAATAAAATAGAAAACGACGTAAAAGAAGCCATCAAACACGTAGAGAAACTCACAGGTAAAGAGTTCGACAACCCCGCCAATCCCCTGCTCGTATCCGTACGTTCAGGCGCCCGCGCCTCCATGCCCGGCATGATGGACACCGTCCTCAATCTCGGCATGAACGACGCCACCGTAGCCACCATGGCTGAAAAGAGCGGCAATCCCCGCTTCGCATGGGATTCATACCGCCGCTTCGTGCAGATGTACGGCGACGTGGTTCTGGGCATGAAACCCAAATCGAAAACTGATATCGACCCCTTCGAGGCCATCATGGACCAGGTGAAGGAGGAAAAAGGCGTTAAGTTCGACAATGACCTCGACGTTGAAGACCTCAAGAACCTCGTGGTACGCTTCAAAGCAGCCGTTAAGGAATACACAGGCAAGGACTTCCCCACCTCAGCATGGGATCAGCTCTGGGGCGGCATCTGCGCCGTATTCGATTCATGGATGAACGAACGCGCCATCCTCTATCGCCGCATGAACCAGATACCCGAAGAATGGGGCACCGCCGTTAACGTGCAGGCAATGGTTTACGGCAACATGGGCAACAACTCAGCCACCGGCGTAGCCTTCAGCCGCGACGCCGCCACAGGCGAAAACATCTTCAACGGCGAATACCTCATCAACGCTCAGGGCGAAGACGTGGTAGCCGGCGTTCGCACTCCTCAGCAAATCACCATCGAGGGCTCTCGCCGCTGGGCTGCCCTGCAGGGTATCAGCGAAGAGGAACGCGCAGCTAAATATCCCGCTCTTGAAGAGACAATGCCCGACTGCGCTGCCGAGCTCATCAGCATAGCCCACAAACTTGAGGACTATTACAAAGATATGCAGGACATGGAGTTCACCATCCAGGACGGCAAACTCTGGATGCTCCAGACCCGCAACGGCAAACGCACCGGCATAGCCATGGTACGCATCGCCATGGAGCTTCTCCGCGCAGGCGAAATCGACGAGAAGACCGCCCTTCTGCGCATGGAGCCTAACAAACTCAACGAGCTGCTGCACCCCATCTTCGACAAAGACGCCCTCAAACGCGCCAAAGTAGTGGCCAAGGGTCTTCCCGCAAGCCCCGGTGCAGCCACCGGCCAGATAGTATTCCAGGCCGATGACGCTGAAGCATGGGCAGAGAAGAAGAAGAAAGTCATCCTGGTGCGTATAGAGACCTCGCCCGAAGACCTCCGCGGCATGCTCGTGGCTCAGGGCATCCTCACCATGCGCGGCGGCATGACCAGCCACGCTGCTGTTGTGGCTCGCGGCATGGGCAAATGCTGTGTATCAGGCGCCGGTGAAATACACGTAGACTACAAAGCCAAGACCGTGGAAATGGGTGGCAAAGTTTACCATGAAGGCGACTGGATCTCACTCAACGGCTCCACAGGCGACGTTTACGACGGACAGGTGCCCACCGCAGAACCGGAACTCGGCGGCGACTTCGGCGCTATCATGAACCTGGCCGACAAATACACCAAGACTCTGGTACGCACCAACGCCGACACCCCGCGCGACGCCAAACAGGCACGTCACTTCGGCGCTCAGGGCATAGGTCTGTGCCGCACAGAGCACATGTTCTTTGAAGGCGACCGCATCAAAGCCGTTCGCGAAATGATTCTCGCCGACGACGTTGAAGGCCGCAAAATAGCCCTCGCAAAACTGCTTCCCATGCAGCGCGGCGACTTCGAAGGCATCTTCGAAGCCATGGACGGATTCGGTGTTACCGTACGCCTCCTCGATCCCCCGTTGCACGAGTTCGTACCTCACCAGACAGCCACTCAGAAAGAGCTTGCCGAAGAAATGGGCAAGACCCTTGAAGAGGTAAAAGCCAAAGTAGACAGCCTTGAGGAATTCAACCCCATGCTCGGCCACCGCGGCTGCCGTCTGGGCATCACATATCCCGAAATCACCGAGATGCAGACCCGTGCCATCATCGAGGCAGCCCTCAACTGCAAAGCACGCGGCATCAAAGTCTTCCCCGAGATTATGGTACCCCTGGTAGGCACCCTCAAAGAGCTGCAGCATCAGGCCAACGTCATCAACACCACCGCAGCCAAAGTCTTCGACGAGCGCGGCGAGTCGATAGCATACAAAGTCGGCACCATGATTGAAGTGCCCCGTGCCGCCCTCACCGCCAACCAGATAGCCGAGGTAGCCGAATTCTTCAGCTTCGGCACCAACGACCTCACCCAGATGACCTTTGGCTACTCACGCGACGACGCACCCAAGTTCCTCAAATACTACAAAGAGAAAGGCATCCTGAAAGTCGATCCGTTCGAGGTACTCGACCAGGAAGGCGTAGGTCAGCTCGTACGCATGGGCGTAGAGAAAGGCCGTGCCACCAACCCCGACCTCAAAGTTGGAATCTGCGGCGAACACGGCGGCGAGCCCAGCTCAGTGAAGTTCTGCGCCAAACTCGGCATGAACTACGTCAGCTGCTCACCCTTCCGCGTGCCCATCGCCCGCGTAGCTGCGGCGCAGGCTGCAATCGAAGACTAATCCCTTTGACACTTAACGTAACTAAATAAGAAAAGCTGTGAAGTTTTTGTCTTAGTTGATTAAAACTTCACAGCCTTTTATCCTTTTCAAACAATTCGACCGCTTATGCATCTGATTACAGATTTTACAGAAGATTATAAGCGCGACAACGTTGTTAGCATTAAGAATCGCATAAGTGATATGAATACAGCGTTTAACAAATCCATATCAACATTTTTTAAGAACCATTAGTAGCTCTTTTGCTTTATGAATGTTTTAAGAAGAATACTGGTTGGCTTTGTGTGGATAGTCATATTTATAGCCATAATTGTTTTGGAATTATGTATAATACCAGACAATTTCAGCCGATGGATGACTAACTTTTCAGCTATCTTGGGGGATATAATTTTTATAGGTGTCCCAGGTGTTTTGGCAACCATTATATGCCATTACATTGCACCCTATATTTTGAAAAGGCAAATAGCAGACAAGGATTAACTTCATGGTTTTCGCAAATTAATGCGATTCTATGAAGAATTAAATTCGGCATAGGCGTTTGGAATTTAACTGTTTAAAGATTAACTTTTAGTAGATGACAAAAATTAATTTTTGTCAGT
>UMDL01011612.1_pt1 | contig 23556 bp, 19 predicted proteins | sample 1964481 | NCBI WGS metagenome assembly UMDL01 (sample SAMEA4835993, study PRJEB28245) | human gut metagenome | biome: gut microbiome; material: fecal sample | place: Denmark | collected 2008 | reverse complement strand
AATTCGAGCAGAGCTTTCATCCACAATCAAGGGACACGCCCCTTTGGTTAACCCTAGAACTTAAAGCTCCAATCGCTGCCGATGTAGCTGTCGTGATTACTATTATACCACGATGAGAGACCGACGCGCGAATTCAAATCATAATGGAAGCCCAAACTCTTTTCCTCATTATTCACTCCCATGGTCGCAGTCAGCATGAAATCATTGAAGAGGTACTTCCCGATCTTGATGTAGTAGTAGCTGTCATTGTTATCATCGATGTTGTCATAGTAGTCTGTCAGGTTCGACGTGATGCAGATGAGGTCGAGGCCGATCTTATCTGCGAGGAAGTCCTGCATTGTATTTCCGAAGAGCATAGTGAGGCCGGCATTGAAGAGCGCCCCCTGCATCGAGCCATCCTTATCCTTGGTCGGATCCTGATGGAGCGTCAGCAGCATGATGATCTGCGAATCATTCAGCGCGGGATCACTGTGGAAGGTCGTCTTCATATCACCGGGCAGTCCATCCAGCTCAGCTTCGATATTGTAATGACCGACCTTGGTATCGGCACGCGCATGGATGACAGGCAGGAAGGAGCCGGGGGTACCACCCCAGACAGCATTGGCCTGATCGATCTTGAATTCCGTGGTATTGATCTTGACCGTTCCTTTTTCTACATTCACGCGGCCCGTCATGATCGGTTCGCGGAAATGGCCCATCATCGAAATATTTCCTTTGATCATGAGGTCATAGAGCGAGCTGCTGTAGAGCCGTACATTGTCTCCGATGGCTATGTCGATCTTCGTCAGGAAATTGGCCGACGACTCACCGCTCTCCGCAAGGAGAGCGAGCGGCACTTCGCAGGTCGCATTGTGGATAGAGATCTTGCCCGTGACACCGAGCTGATCCATGAATTCCCCCAGTGAAAGGTCAGCATCGACGGCTCCTTTGTAATAGGCAGAGTCGATGGAAGGAGTATGCATATGCACTTCCCCATCATAATGCGTGATCGCCTTTTCTTTCCAGTCGGCAGAGCCTTTCGCAGTGACGCCGCCGCCACCGAAGGAGGCACCGCCATCAAATGTCACGCGATGTCCATCAAATCGTAAGGACAGATCGATCGGCTGAATGACTTCATTCATGGTCATAAGACCGAGTGCCCCATTCTTTGCTGTGATGCTGCCCTTAAGCTCCGGGTCACGATAGTCACCGACAAGCTGTACATGTCCCTTGATCGGGCCGCTCGCACTCGTCACGGCTTTACCGAAGAGAGCCAGAATATTCATATCTGCCTGATCGAGATTGAAATCAACAGAAAGCGGCACTGCCTCATCTGTGGTGCTGCCAGTGAAAAGATTACCGGGGAGTATGCCCTTGGCACTTGCACGATAGTTTCCCTTCGATACCAGTGCATTTTGCAGCGTCACGACATTGCTCTTGGCATTCGCCATCAGAGAGAAGCTGTCAAAGCTGATTTCTCCGTAGCTCGGATGCTCGATACCGATCGAGATGTCTGCTTCCGGCGATGTCTTATTTCCGCTGAGAACGACTCCGGCTGTCAGACGACCGCCCATCCGTATGTCATTTCGTCCCAATACCTGCGGCAGCCAGGACATCTCCATGTCTTTGGCTGCGAGCTGGACGGCGAGCTCACCATCGCTATTCATAGAGCCTTCAGCTGCGAGCAGTCCATCTCCTACAGGAAGATGAAACTTACGGATCGAGAGCGCCCCATTTATGTAGGAAAAATCGATTGCTCCCTGACCGACGGGTGTATCCCCCAGATGCCCTCCCAGGAAATCGGCTTTGAAGTCGATGCTGGGGTTTTCCAGTGTCCCTCCGATCTGCATACCGCCATTGACAGCACCATCCACAGCGGACTCAGGCAGCTTGAAAAGACGCATGATCTCCTTGATATTCCATTCCTTAAATCGAAGGAAGCCCTGCAGCGCGTGGGAATCCATGTGATAGCTGCCTCTCCATTCGAAATGGCCATTCTTCTGATCGAATATACCGTCATCAAGGCTTACGACATGGTTCTGATAGCAAATGCCGGCAGATGCCATATAAATGGCAGTGCCGCCTACAGCGATCTGCCTGGAGGAGATCGTCCCTTCCAAGACCGGATTTTCCATCGTTCCGGATACATGCCCGCGCATATTGACCTTGCCGTCTGCGCCGCATCCCGGAAGCATCCGCGAAAGGCTGATGTCATTGAGTGACACGTCCATATCGATCTTATCCGGCTTCACCGTACCGCTCACGATGGCTGTACCATCGAAGATATAGGCGAGGCCGTTTTTCAAGGTGATGTCATTTCCATCATAGGTATACTCGCCGGAGATGCTCTGGAAAAGCTCACCCATGACCGAACCGTCGAAGGCCAGAAAATCGCCTTTCACCTGCGGCACTTCCATCGTGCCAGTGACGGTCATTGTATTTTCGACCCAGCCCGTCACCGGGTAGTCCTCTCCGGCAAGCGCAAGCAGTTTCTCGATGCGTGTCTTGTCGGTATCGATGGTGAGCGTGAGAGGGTGCGGCGCAAAGAGACCGACGGTCCCCTTCACGGTATGCTTGCCGTCCGGCCCTTCCCAGCGAAGCGAGGTGATAGTTGCCAGCTGATCTCCGAGCGATACATGTCCTTCGATACGATCAAAGGAGATGCCACGGATCTCCCCATCCTGCGCTGTGAAATCTGCCGCGCCGTATGGATCCTCCCTGCTCCCGCTGACTACGAACCGGCCGGAGAGACGTCCGGCCATATCCATTCCCGAAAGGCCGGCAAGCGCAGAAAGATCGATGGACGATACCTCGCCCGAGAGTGAGAGAGACGGCCCATATGTCCCCTTCACGGTGAATGCGCCTTCGCCGGATGTGCCTGTCAGATACGCGATATCCATCACGCCGCCGCGCGAAGCCGCCTCCCCCGAGAGGGTATCCATGTACATCCCATCATACGAAAGATCCATGCCATAGAAAACGCCATGCCAGTCACCATCCCGGTAACTGCCAAAGCCGGAAACCTTGCCGGCTGCCATATTCTCATACGAAAGACCCGCGCCATCCATCTCTCCGGAAGCCATTTCCAGAGACAGTGCGCCTTCCTTATAGGTGCCCTTCGCCTTCCCAGATCCGCTCACAATGCCGGAAGCGGAAATCCCGACCGGAAGAGAAGAAAGGTCGATATGCTCTCCGGCTGCTTCGCCTTCGAAGGCTCCGCTTGTCATAGTGTATGAGCCTTCGCCGATCAGAAGACCGCCCGCCATCTGTGCCTTCAGATAGGGGATCGAGATCCGATCCTCTCCATAAACAAAGCGCACATTCGCCTCTTTGACATAAAGATCCTCATATTGCCCATCCTTCACATGAGCTTCGCCGGACACGAAAGGATCTCCCATCGTCCCCGAAATATCTACGCTGCCGGAAACGACTCCGGTGGCGCCTTTCTCCGGCAGCAGCTCTTCCGCCTTGATATCCTTCAGAGTCACATGTCCCATCAGGATCGGATCGTCCACGTCAAAAAGAACCTTCGCATCCCCGGTGAATGTCTGCCCATTGACCTTTACGGCTGCTTCGGTGATGACAGCTTCGCCATTTTCAATATCAAAAAAGGCTGCTCCGTCAGCCAGAATAAAATGATCATAGCGAAGAGCAGCATCTTTGATAGAACCTTGGACATGATAAGCGACAGCGCCATCACTTTTCCAGATCTTGGCGCTGGTCACCTGTCCTGTCCCTTTGTCTATATCAAGTTTTGAAGAAATCTGTGGGAACTGCTCTAAGAGCGGCTTCAACGAGGTAAGGGAAACCGGATCCGTTTCCAGACTGATTTCCATGTTATTCGTATTCGTGTACTTCACGTCTCCCTTGAAATGGCTGTCAAATGCCTCACCCGCAAAAGATCCTGTGATCGTACCCTTGCTGTCCCAGCCGAGCGTGCCTCCCAGCGAAGTGAAATCATACGAACCAATATCAGGCGCAGAAATGGAAGCCTTCCCATCCTTCACGATGACCTGTCCTGTGAAAGTACCGTTGTCCGAAGAGTCCGATGGTTTTAGAATCTTCTCTACATTCCACAGTCCATCTTCCGTCTTGGCGAGATGGACCTCCGGATCCTCAATAGTCACCGTCTTTACGACATCAGCGATGCCGCCGTCTTTGAAGGCATAGTTATACAGCGCAGAAGCAGACCATCCGATCGCCAAAGAGGGCGACTTGAACACAACCTCTCCTTTCGCGTCCTTCAGCTCTAGGTCGGTGAAGGAAAGATCATAATTCGGATCCAGATCCATCATGGTCCACGTCAGGGTGCCATTGATGCGCTCCCCTGCCGCGTCTTTGATGACAGGTTCCAGATTCTGTGTGATGATCGGACGGATCAGCAGATAAATGATACAGAGCATGATGAAAATAAATGCTGCGATACCATTGATCCACCATTTGATTCTGCTAGCCAAGGTCAAGTTCTCCAAAGTAAAAATAAAGTTTCAAGGTTCAGGGTTAGCCCGTGGGGCGTGCCGCCCCTTGCTCGGGGATAAAAGGGTGGAAACCGGTTCTATAAGTTCAAAAGGTTCAAAGGGAGTTGGTGCGGCGCACAAAAAATCAGAAGCGCCGCGGAGTATAAATAGGGCGATGCCCGAAGGTCAGCGATTAACAGGCTTCCCATTTATGGTTTCCTGACATCATCCTTTTGACCGCGAATGACAAAGATTTCTCGCTTCGCTCGAAATGACGATATGCGAGTCTGATGTCTCCCAGTCACTAGTCACCAGCCACCAGCCACCAGCCACTAAAATTACGCTTTTGCAAATTCCGGGTGAATGACAGCCGGTACGCCCATTGCATGTTCCAACGTAGCGAGACCGATATTGTAGTTGTAGAGTGCCGTGATGTAATTTGTCCTTGCGGTATTGAGCGCCAGTTCTGCATCGAGGACATCCAGGTTGATGCCGACGCCGCTGCTGTAGCGGACCGTTGCGATCTTATATGCTTCTTCTGCCTGAGCGACCGATGCTTCGGCAGCGCGGATCTGTTCTTTATAAGAGAGGACATTCAGGTAGTCCTGACGGACTTCCAGCTCGATCTTTTCTCTCGCCTGCAGGAGTGTTTCCTGTGCTGTTTTGACCGCGGCATCCGCTTTCTTCACTGATGCCTGGGTAGCACCGCCATCCCAAAGTGACCAGGAAAGCCCGCCCTGGACAGCCCAGTCATCTTTATCGACCGCCGTCACGCTGGCTTCCTTCCAGTTGTATCCGCCGCCGACGCTGACTGTCGGGAGATAGCCTGCCTTTGCAGAGCGAAGAGAGGCCTCAGCTGCCTTTACGCCATAGTCTGCTTCGACGAGTTCCCAGCGGTATTTCTGCGCCATCAGAATGGCCTGTTCCATGGTAAGGTCAAATTCCGGTTCCGGGAAATTCTTATCCAGCGGGTTCAGCGTCGTATTCATCGGGATACGCATGATGTTGTTCAGGTTCGCTTCTGCGACATCACGGGTGTTGTCCGCTGCGATGCTCTTCTGCTTCGCATTGGCGAGTGATACATTGGAAGACAGTACGTCCAGCTTAGCCACGATGCCGGCATCGAACTGCTGCTGTACGTTATTCAGATGGCTTGCATAGTCAGTGACAGACTGTGCCTGCACTTCAGCGAGCTTGACCGCTTCAAGGTACTGGTAGTATGCCTGCACGGCCGCGAGCTTCGTATCCGCTTCTGTTTTGTAGACATTAAGATCTGCGATGTTTTTCTGATAGCGTGCGGCATCGATCGCACCTTCTACCTTGCCGAAGGTCCAGATCGGCCAGGAAACATTGATCCCCTGGCTATAGCCATGGTTGGAGCTCTGCGTGCCTACGACAGTAGTGACTACCTGTGTCGGATACTGATTTCTTTGCCAGGAGTAGCTGACAGATGGATTCTTCTTGGCTGCCACTGCGCTGACATCGGCCTCCGCGTCTCTCCGTTTTAGCTCTGCGATGGTGATGTCGCGGTTATTCTGAATGGCAGTCGTGACCGCACCTTTGAGGTCAATATCCATAGCCACTGCTTCCGGAGCTGCCGCTTCTGTGATGGAAGACGCCAGATTCTTCTGGAGCAGCATGTTATTGAAGTTCACATCTTTATTCGCTACCGTCTGATCCATCTGTGCCTCGATGGCTTTCTGTGTGATCGACGGATCCGTCATGATCTTCGTCTGAGATCCTTTTGCTTCTGCGCCGAGCCCGCAGGAAAGGGCAAGCACGATAGAAGCAGTCAGAATTTTGCAGGTCATTGTATTCATTCAACATTCATCCCTTCTAGACAGATGTCTTTGTTGTCATTGTATCCAGACCGCCCCTCTTGGGGCGCTGTTTTCATTTAATAATTGTATCCCACACCGATGTACTCTCCGCCGCCGCGGTTTTTATGCGGGAAAATGGACTGTCCGGTCAGGAACAGATTCGGCGTAAGAGCATACTGTCCGCGCAGGCGGACAGAGAGATCATTGGGGTCATACACATCTGCGGAGAATTTCCACCGCCCGGACGCATAGTCCGCGCCAGCGCCGATCTTGTTTCGAATGATACCGGCATGTACGCCATAGTCCCCTCTCATACGACCATAGAGCGCATCATAGACCGGATCATTTCCCATGGATTCTATCCCCAGAAGGCCATAGGAGTCTTTCCCCACGCGGAGGAAGAGATTCGGCGAGAAATCGTCCTTCTTAGTATTATATAACAATTCGCCGGAAACAGATACATCAAAATCACCATTTCCCTGCATAAATCCATTTATTTTCCCGGAAATCTCTTTGGCATTCTGAGAGATTTCCTTCGCATTCTCCGAAGCCACGACCATATTGTCCATGATCCTGCGCACATCGCCGGTGGCTTTGCCGTCTCCATTCAGCTGATACAGCATCTGATTCACCTGCGAGGTGATGCTCTGGATCTCATTCGCTGTCTGTATCCCCTGCGCGGTCAGGATGGCGAGATTTTCGGAAATCGCATCAAAATTATTGATGCTGTTCTTCACATGCTTCTGCGAAGAGGGATCTGCGACGACGCTATTGATCCCATCGAGCATGGTCTGCGCGGACGTGATGAGCTTGTCCATCTTATCCATCGCCTGATCGATCCCCGGTGCTGACTTGCCCTCGACCTTCATCCCCTCTGCCAGATAGCCGCGTTCCTGATGACCGCCGGACGCCTTCACGAAGCGTCCGCCCATGACACTGCTGGTCTGGATGGAGAAGTCCGCATCCTTCGGCACCTTGGCATCGTGATAAAAGCGCAGCTTCACGACGGCTTCCCCGTTCTCCACCGTGATGCCATCGACCATGCCTACTTCAACGCCGGCATAGTGGATCGGATTTCCCGGTTCTATGCCTTCCGCTTCCTTGAAATAGCCGGTCACATGAAATCCGCTCTTTCCAAAGATCACAAGGCTGGAAAGCTCGATCAGGATTCCGGCAAAGAGGAGTATCCCCGCAAGGGCAAAGGCTCCGACCTTTGCTTCCGTCGACCATTTCATCAGGCATCACCTTCTTTCAAAAAATCAGGATTCGATGGCAGACCGTTCATGAACTGCCGTACTCTTTCATCCTTCGATGCATATAATTCTTTAGCTGTCCCTACCGCAAGGAACGAGCCCTTATACAAAAAAGCCATGCGGTCCGCGATCATTTCCGCAGACTTCAGGTCATGCGTCACGACGACGCTCGTCGCATGCAGGACCTTTTGCGTCTCTTTGATCAAAAGACTGATATCGGTCGAACGGATCGGATCCAGCCCCGCTGTCGGTTCATCATAGAGAATGATCTTCGGCTCGAGCGCGATCGCTCTGGCAAGGCTCACGCGTTTCTTCATGCCGCCGGACAGATTCGCCGGCATGAGGTCTTCGATCCCATCAAGCCCGACCAGATGCAGTTTCTCCTTCACGATGGCATCGATCTTTTCTTCAGAAAGCCGCGTGTGCATACGCAGACCAAAGGCTACATTTTCTTTCACATTGAGAGAGTCAAAAAGCGCGGAATACTGAAAGACCATCCCCATCGAGCGGCGCTCCTCATTCAACGCCTCTTCGCTGAGCTGTCCCATATCTTTTCCGTTCACAAGGACTTTTCCGGATGTAGGACGCAAAAGACCGATGATGAGCTTTAGGAGCGTTGATTTCCCGGAGCCGGACGCTCCCAGGATGACCATCGTCTCTCCCTCCTTGATGGAAAGACTGACATCTTTCAAGATATGACGATCGCCAAAAGTCTGGTATACATGCCTGATATCAATCATAGGACGCCTCAAAACAGAATGGACGAGAGCAGGTAGTTCGCCGCAAAAAGCATAATAATCGAATATACTACGGACTGGGTGGTCGCCTTGCCGACGCCTTCTGCCCCTGCCGTACAGGTCATCCCGCGGTCACAGCCGACAAGCGCGACGATCATACCGAAAATGACCGACTTGAAAACGCCGATGTACAGGTCAGAAGGGACGCAGTACACGTGGATGGAGTGCATGAAGGTATAGGAGGAGACGCCATGCGTGAGCGAAGCGACGATCATCCCTCCGCCAACGCCGATGGTGACACCAAAGACCGTCAGAAGCGGCAGCATCGTCATACAGGCGACGAGCCGCGGCACCACGAGATACCCCACCGGACTCACCGCAAGGCACCTTAGCGCATCGATCTGCTCGGTCACCCGCATCGTACCGATCTCAGCCGTGATGGCTGCCCCGACGCGGCCTGCAAGGACGACACCGCAGAGCACCGGTCCCAGTTCACGCCCCATGCCGATGGCTACGATCGCACCGACGGTGAAGTCTGCGCCATACTTTGTGAGCTCGCCCGCGATCTGTACAGAAAGCACCATGCCGGTAAAGAGCAGTGTCAATGCCACGATGGGAAAGGACAGCACGCCCAATGCCAGGCACTGCTTCATCGTCTCCCGACCGCGGAATGCGCCGATCTCTTTCACCGCTGCCGCAAGGAGCAGGATCACCGCTCCCAGCTGATGAAAGATGCCAATGGTATAGCGGCCAAGCGTTTCTAAGAATGACGACATGGGTAGGAAGACCTCCTTTCAGGGTTCAGGGTTCAAGGTTAGCCCGTGAGGCGTCTCATCCACTGATTGTGGATAAAATCTTTGCTCGAATGAGGAATTAGGAATGAAGGTGGCGGCTTCGCCGCGAATATATATTGGGCGATGCCCGAAAGTCGTATTCAAGTCACCAGTCACTCGCGGCTTCTAATCCCTAGTCCCTGCTTTCAAACTATGGGTGTGGTTCTATGGTTCAACGGGGTAGTGCGTCATTGAGGCTAACGTCAAACTCGTATTGCCCTCATTCCGCAGGAAGGACTTTGCAGTACATGCGAAGAGTATCTTCAAAACTCTGCGGCGCTTCCATTATTTGATGCGCCGCACCGCCACCTTGAACCCTGAACCCATCAACCTGAACCTTTTTACAATGCTATCATCACCGATGCTTTTTCTGCCGGCTTTTCATCATCTGCGGATTTTTCGCCCTTCTTTTCCAGCGTCTCTTTTTCCTTATTGCTCATCTCGATGGTGGCCTGCTGTTTGCTCTTTGCGAGCTTCTTCAGGGCTTTATCGCGTTCCACTTGCGGCAGAACTTTGAAGGTGAATTGTCCGTCACCATAGATGACATAGTCCGTATCGACGGCGCTCTTCGGAGTCTCTTTTTCTCCGTCTTCTTTGAGCCCGTCTTTATTTTTCAGATAGTCTGGATTTTCCGGTGCCTTTTTCTCCTGTATTTCTGCCTTTTTGCCGCTGTTTTCACCTTTGGAGATCATGCTGACCTCCGGATCCAGGATCTCCACGACGACCTGATTGTTCTGGTCTTCCTTCATCAGTCGGCTGTGCAGGTCATTGAAATCCTTGTACGTGCGGATGCGGTCTAAGATCTCATCCGTCAAATTGAATTTCTGCTGCTGGATGAGGTAGGGGAGCGGCACGACACCGCCGCCGCGGACTTCGAGGATCATATCTCCGTACGGCTGATCTTTCGGCACGGTGAATGTCAGGTCCTTATAGAAGACTTCTCCCCTGTAGGGAGAAAGACGCGCGCGTACATAGATGGTATCGCCCGGGCTCACGATGATCGGAGACGCCGAGGCATCGAGAAGCTGCGCGGTCTTTCGTTCACTCGTCACATGCATGTCGACCATAATGCTGCGAAGAGGATATTTTTCAAAACGGTTCTGCTCAAGAAGCCGTACCACATTGTAGAGCTCATCTACGCTTCGCTCCGCGATGTCTTTGGACGACCAGTACATATTGCTTCGGGTGAAAGGCTTCTGCTTCATATCCTCCGGGTAAAGCGTATAGGTGAAATCGACCGTCCCCTGTCCTTTGCGATCCATGGCATTGCTGATCGCATGGTACACCGAAGTGACGGATAAGGTCGGCAGCAGCGCTTCATTCGGGATCATGCGTACATGGAGATCTTCCTTCTTCTTCGTATCTTCATCGGTCACGGACGCATGAAGCGAGACAGCGTGCGGAAGCTTCCCCATCATTCCGCCGATACCGGCTCCCCGGTCCTGGTTGACCGTGCCGATCTCTGCACCGACGGACCCCAGCTTGAAGGGGATATTCTTGCTCGGGATGACAGTGAAGATATAGGAATTGTGCATGAAGTAATCGGTATTTCCGCGATCCATGAACGGATGCCCGAAAGCCACCATGCGATCGCCGTCGACATAGGTGACCGTCCCGACAGCGCCGAGCTTGAGATCGCCTGTCACCATGGTTGCCGAGACGGCACTTCCCGGTTCAAGCGGCTGCGGCACATCATCCTGCGAAGCAGAAGCGGAAGCAAATGGCACCATGTGGAAATCCTGCATTTTTCCTGCGAGGAAATCCATCGCATCCGGGGTGTATCCGCTCGCCATGAGAGGCGTCGTAAGCGGGATCAGCCCTTTGGAGGATGGCGGCGTAAGACCGGTGTCCTTTCCGTCATCGATGGTCCAGAGCTTCAGCATGTCACCGATCGGCGTCACCATGCCGATGCGCCCGCCGGACTGTGGAAATCCATACGCCACTGCGCCGAGCAGCTTCCCATCAATGTAGACCGGACTGCCGCTCATCCCCTGCGCGATGCCTTCTGTCTGATCGATCAGTGGTCCGGATACCTTCACCAGCACCAGATCTCCGCCGGTCGCTCCCTTGTCTTTCATGATGCCCAGCACATCGACATCGAAGGTCTCGATCTTCGTACCATGTACGACGGTCTTGGCATAGCCATGCATACCCTCCTGTACTTCTGAGACAGGAAGAAATTCCTGTGCTGCACAAGGCATCACGCAGGAAAGCGTGATGCAGACAGCTACTGCCAGATGCTTCATTGACTTTTTAAACCGATTGGGCATAGGATCCCCCTTACCGAAATATAAGTTTGAAATCAGAAATGGCGATTTCATCGGATGCATCCGCATAGGTGCAGCAGGATTCCAATGAAAGGCAAAGGACAGGCCGTCTGGGGAGCGAAGGAACCGCGCCAGACGGCCGGCTTCTTTATTTGCTCTCCAGCACCGCTACGACGTCCTGTTTGGCGATCGTCTGGCCCTTCTGGACGCGGACCTCTTTGACCACGCCATCCCGGTCGGCTCTCGCCGCCGGTACACCGCCGACCAGTGAGTCCACAGAGACCAGTACATCGCCTTCCTTGACAGGTGTGCCTGCCTCTATGACAGAAACGACCGTCCCATTCAGTACAGCCTGCTGCGAGACGTCCTCCGCAGACACGCTATATACACCGGCAGCCACAAGTGCTGCCAGCGCCAAGCCGATTTTCATCGCGTTTCTCATGATGTACCTCCCTGTGTTGTAAAATTCACATATAGGTATATTATATTTTACCATTTTATCTGCCTCTTGGCATGAAGAAAATAAAAAGGGACATAACAAATGAATGTTATATCCCCATGTATGTGCCTACGGAATGCGATCTGTTCCGCTTTTGCTCAGTGCAGATCCTGCAACGAGTCTCTGAATGCATTGATATAGTTGAGCGAAGCCCCGGCACCGATGGCATTCACATAGGAAGGTCTCTCCGCTACCTTCGCTGCGATCCCGGTGATACGGGTGATCAGCTCATCGATGCCCTTTAGCTGAGACACCCCGCCGACAAGCATGATGCCCTGCTCTCGGATCGCTGCCAGAAGCGCCGGCGGCGTCCTCTGCAGCACATCCTGAATGTTTTTGAAAATCCTGTACAGGATCGGATTGATGGCATGCGCCACATCTTCAGCCGTTACGGCGATCTTGACCGGCGATCCCGATACGATGGAAAGGCCATACGTTTCAGCCACGCGCGGCGCCTGATCCAGATCCCAGTAGGCGCCCAGCGAGATCTTGAGGCTTTCCGCCTCTTTGCGGCCGATGCGGATATGATACTTGTCGCGGATAGCCGCCATGATGGCCTGATCCATTTCCAGTCCGGACTCCGGTGAGAAATGGCTGACCACGATGCCGTGTTTCGAAAGCACGGAAACCTTCGTCGAGCCGCCGCCAATATCCACGATCATCGCGCCCTGACAGTTATCCCCCGTGAGCCCGAGACCCATCATCGCCGCGATAGGCTGATCGATGAGGACTGTCTTCCGTGCGCCCATAGCCACAGCCGCTTCCAAAAGCGCCCTTCTCTGTACGCTGCCCATTCCCCGAGACACGCACATCATGAGACGCGGATGAAAGAACATCCCTTTCAAATACGACTGATTCACGATGGAATTCAAAAGATAAGCCGCCCCGTTATAGTCGATGATCGCACTTCGCTTCATCGGATGGACGATCTCTATGTCTCGCGGCGCCTTGCCCTCCATTTCCTCTGCCTTCGTACCGTAAGCGAAGAATTCCTTCGTCACGGCGTGGCGGGCGATCACAGAGGCTTCCGGAAATACGACGCCCTTATGCTTGACGTAAATCACTACATTCGACGTCCCGATATCGACGCCGATGTCTTCTGAGCCGAAAGAGCCGATCCAGTCCAGAAGGGTCTTCTGCCCCGCCAGACGCTCCGCCTTCTCCGCCAGTGCTTTAGTCTCGATCGACACGGACAATGTCTGCTCCTAACCCCTGCAGCTTTTCTACAAGATGGTCATAACCACGATCAATATGATGAAGCTCGCCCACTTCCGTCTCTCCGTGCGCAGCGAGCCCGGCCAGTGTCAGTGCTGCCCCTGCACGAAGGTCCGTCGCTCTGACGAAGGCACCTGTCAGGAAGGGGACGCCCTCAACGATCGCACAGCGGCCTTCGACCTGAATGGAAGCCCCCATCCGCTGCAGCTCGCCGGCATGCATGAAACGATTTTCAAATACCGTCTCTGTGATACGGCTGACGCCGCTGCCCACGGTCATGAGTGCCATGAACTGCGCCTGCAGATCCGTAGGGAAGCCCGGATAGGGCAGCGTCTTGATATCCGTAGAGCGGATATGCCCATCACTGATGACTCGGACACTGTCGACATCCTTGATCACCTTGACGCCTGCTTCTCCCAGCTTTGCGAGGAGCGGCTTCAGATGTTCATTCAATACATTTTCGATCACAACATCGCCGCCGGCCATAGCCGCTGCGATCATGAAGGTCCCCGCTTCGATACGGTCCGGAATGACTGTATGAGCGACGCCTTCCAGCTTCTTGACACCTTCGACACGGATGATATTCGTCCCTGCGCCTTTGATGTTTGCACCCATGGAATTCAGGAACGTCACGAGATCCACGATCTCCGGCTCTTCCGCCGCATTTTCAATGATGGTACGGCCTTCTGCCGTAGCAGCTGCCATGAGGATATTCTCTGTCGCGCCGACACTCGGGAAATCGAGATAAATGGTCGTGCCCTTCAGCCCCTTCGGTGCATATCCTTCGACATAGCCGTTGCCTACATTGATCTCTGCCCCCATGGCTTCAAAGGCTTTCAGGTGCAGATCGATCGGACGGCTGCCGATCATGCAGCCCCCGGGAAGCGCGATCTTCGCATGCCCCATCTTGGCCAGAAGCGGTCCCATGATCAGGAAAGAGGCTCTCATGCGGCTCATAAGCTCATAAGAAGCTTCGGTCTTATTCACCCCGGATGCATCAAAAGTCAGGACATTGTCCTCTCTTTGGACTTTGACGCCCAAAGACTCCAGTACACTGCAAATGGTCACCACATCATCGAGATTCGGTGTATCGACAATGGATGCCGGTGTCTCAGGCAAAAGTGTCGCTACAATGATAGGAAGAACGGCATTCTTTGCGCTGGAAACACGGACGTGTCCACGCAGGGGATGTCCACCATGAATTACTAATTTTTCCAAAAGGAATCACTCCTGTACTGATGAAATACTGAAAGCAAAGATCTATCTGATGCCGCAGCCAAAAGGGGCGGCGGCGCTATCCTACAAACGTCAATTATATGTATGATACCATAAAAAAACAAGGGATTTCAATGTGAAAATTGGATTAAGGGGCCGGGTTGACCCAAGGGGCGTGCCGTCCCATCAATTGTGTTTGAAAGCTTCGATTGAATGAGAAATTAGAAATGAGAAATGCGAAATGGTGGTGCGGCGCATAAAATAAGGAGGCACCGCGGAGTTTTATATAAATAATGAATAAACTGTTTTATATAATGAGGGGGTATTGGGGCACTATATGAATTGTGTGCCCCTTCCGGCACTTCTCACTTCTAACTAAGTCCAGAAGTTGATGAATCGCAATACTAGTCACCAGTCACTAGTCACCAGCCACTCATAACCGCTTACTGTTCCAGCGACTCGGTGACGCGCTTGACACTTTCCGAGTCTCCCAGAATGATGAGCATATCCTGTTCCTTCATGTTCATATCCGGTCTCGGATTGACGAACATATCTCCTCCGCGCTTGATCGCAACGACGGTGATGTTATATTTTCTTCTGACGTCGGTATCGATCAGACTCTTGTTCACCCACTCCTGCGGCACACGAATGGAAAGGATGGTGATGTTGTTTTCCATCTCGATATAGTCAACGATGCCTGGGGAGATCAGATTGTGCGCGACGCGGACACCCATTTCCTTCTCTGAGTAAATGATCTTGTCTGCGCCGATCTTCTGCAGCATTTTTCCATGAATGGGATCCAGGGCTTTGACGACGATCTTCTTGACGCCCATTTCCTTTAAAAGCAGTGTCGTCATCAGGCTTGCTGACAGATCGCCGACAGAAACGACAGCGATGTCTGCATTGCCGGCACCGATGGCTACCAGGTTCTTCTCATCGGAACAGTCCGCGCAGACCACGTAGCCCAGTGTATCTGAAAGATCTTGCACTACCTCTTCATCGATATCCATGGCCATGACGTCATAGCCCATCTTTTCCAATGTGACAGCGACACTGATGCCGAAGCGGCCCAGACCTGCCACGAAAAACTGTAATTTCTTTGCCATAGAGAGTACCTCGTGATGGATGATTCTATGCAATAATAAATGGTTTAATCGGATATAGAGGAGAACTGCCCGAAGGCAGCGTTTCAGCCCCTCTCCTTTTATCCGATGACTATATTTTCCTTCGGATACTTGATCTGACTCTTCGGACGGCCGGCAAAAGTGACGGCGAGCGTCATGACACCGATACGCCCGATGAACATAGCGATCATGATGACGATTTTACAGGGGATATTCCACTCCGTCGTGAGTCCCATCGAGAAGCCGACAGTGCTGAAGGCGGAGACAGCTTCGAAGAGGGCATCCTCAAAATCAAAGTGGGACGCAGGCTCAAGCAGGAAGACCATCATCGCAGTGAGGAAGGTCAGTACCATCGCCAGTGTAAAAACGTTCGATGCTTTCACCAGACATTCCGGATCGACCCGTTTATGGAAGATGACCACATCTTTTCTCCCACGGATCCATGACCAGAGCGAGAGCAGAAGAAGTCCGATGGTAGTCGTGCGGATGCCGCCGGCGGTCGAGACAGGCGCCGCTCCGATGAACATGAAGAGCATGATGATAAGCCCGGTCGCATTGTTCATGGCGTGGATATCAAAGAGAGTGAAGCCTGCCATGCGAGAAGAGATCGACATGAAGAAGGCACTCTGCCACTTTTCAGCCGTGCTGAGATGTCCCAGCGTCGCCGGATTATTGCCCTCCAAAAGAAAATAGACGATCACGCCCAGCGGGATCAGTATCATTTCCATGACCAGAATGAATTTGCTGTTCAGAGTCAGTGCACTCCAGCTATGGTGCCTCAAAAGATCATCCAGCGCGATGAAGCCTACGCCTCCCAGAAACATCGAGATACAGACAACGGTACTGACCAGCGGATTGGCTGCCATTCCGGCGAATCCGACATCATTTCCCATGATATCCATACCGCAATTCGTGAAAGCAGAGACCGCATGCCAGTAGCCCTGATAAATGCCGATCCATCCATTCTGTGTGAAGAAATAGGCCGCAAGGATGGTACCGGCACAAAACTCTATAGAGAGCGTCATCAGGATGATCTTCCGCACCAGCATCACCATACCAGACGGTGTCTGCAGATTGAAGGAATCCCGGATAAGGAGCCTCTCCTGCAGGCGGATCTTCCGCCCCCGGGATATGCCGACCATGGCCATCATCGTCATGATCCCCAGACCGCCCACCTGCATCAGAAAGAGCACGACCAGCTGCCCGAAGATGGTAAAGTCAGTCTTCAGATCAAACATGCTCATCCCCGTCACGCTGACGATACTGACAGACATGAAGAGGGCATCCAAGAAAGAGACTTCCTTCGTTCCTGTCTGCGAGATGGGCAGCATGAGGAGGAGCGCCCCAAACAGCATGAAGGCCGCAAAGCCACCACAGATGAGGACGCCTCGATGAAGCTGGCTCAGCGCGTTAAATAATTTTCTCATCATGAGTGCCTCTCCCATTGTAAAAGCGAATCACGCAAGGATCCGCAGCTATCTGTCGCCAGTAACGATCCACCGGCCGCTCATACATACATTCTCCTTATTATACTATGCCCGCAAAAGAATTGACAGGGAACGCACACAAGTAAAAAGAGAAGTCCCATCGGCCTTCTCTTTTACCCGCAAGGAACAGCAGCACGCTATTTCCTGTTTCTCATATGCTCTTCGACCTGCGTTGCTGCGATAGCCCCCAAGATATCATGACGCGTGATGATCCCGACAAGGCGTGCCGGCGGCTCATCACCCTCACGCTCCACGCTAAGCTTCCCCTTTTGTACGACAGGCACCGTCTTCAGATGGTGATCCACCATGAGTGTCGTGATGGCTTCCATGTCCGTCTCCGGCGTGACACAGCGCACATCCGTCGTCATGATATCCTTTGCAGTCGTGGCGAGCAGCTTCCTGAAGGATTTCTCATACCGGCCAAAGCCGCAGTAGTACACTGTGCCGCCCAGCACATCGACATGCGGCGGGATCTTCGGCTGCACCTTCTTGTACAGAAGATCACCCTCGGAAACAATGCCAAGAAGCTCATTATCATCTCCCACGACCGGGATCGCAGACACGGGATGCGTCACGAAAAGTCCCACCAGCTCCTGTACGGTCGTATCCGGTGATACCGTGAACACATACTTCGTCATAAAGTCTTTCGCTTTCATAGATTTCATGATAAGGCCTCCTTGCAGGAAATACGAAAAATCGGCTCATGCTGAGACAAATGAGGAAAACACTTTCTCTATTTATATTTTAATTCTTTCGAGCCGGAACTGCAATAGGAGGGCTGGCGAAGAAAACATCGGTCTTGAGAAATGATTTTCCGGGGAAGTCTCTTTATAGATGGTACGGTTCATGCCGTATGATCTTCATCGCGCGATAGAGCTGCTCGGAGAGGATCAGGCGTGCCATCTGGTGCGTAAAAGTCATGGCACTGATAGAGATCTTGAGATCCGCCCGATGCTGGATGTTCTTCCCATTCCCATAGGGACCGCCGATCATGAAGTAGAAATGGCTTGTCCCGGTGACCATACGCCGTGAGATCCAGTCTGCCAATCCTTCCGAGGACATGGGATCCCCTCTAAGATCAAGCAGCACAAGGCAGTCATCGTCAGAGAGATACTTCAGCATCTTCTCTCCTTCTTTCTCCATCACCCTTTCCTTCATGGCAGGAGATGGATTCTCCGGCATTTTTTCTTCATCCTGTGCGATGATCTCCAGAGGTGCGATCGGCTTCAGGCGCTTCACGTACTCCTCGATGCCCTGCCGCATCCATTTTTCTTTGATTTTGCCGATGGCAAGCAGTGTAAATTTCATAGCTCTTCCTTTTCTGCAAACCGATGCTGCAAGCAGAATGATGCCCCCAAGACCCGAGGCCATGTCCATAGGACCTCTTTTTCGGCAGGAAATCGCTCGTCAGATCGTTTCCTTACTTATTATTCTCCGGTGCAGCCGCAAGAAGGACATCCGCCTTGGCTTCTCTTCCCTGGTGTTCAAAGGTGATGGAAATCTTTTCCCCCGGCTTATGAGTATCGAGGATTTCCCGCATCTCCTTCATAGTATTGCACTCCTTCCCATCAATGGAAAGAATGTAGTCCCCCGGCTCAATGTCAGTCAGGCTGATCGGGCTCCTGGCCGCGATCTTCATGACGAGGACTCCCTTCTCGTGATCCCAGCTGTAACCGTAGCGGGCGGCAATGTCCTTGTCTGCTGCATACACGCCAAGATAGGCGCGCGTCACTTTGCCATGGTCTATGAGCTGCGAGATGATGCCCTTTGCCTGATTGATCGGGATGGCAAAGCCCATGCCTTCGACCCCTTCTTTCGCGATCTTCGCGCTATTGATCCCGACGACCTTTCCATCAGCGGTGACGAGTGCCCCGCCGGAGTTGCCCGGATTGATGGCTGCATCGGTCTGAATGAGCTTGAAACGCTGGTCGATATCATCGAGGCTTCTGTTCAATGCGCTGATGACGCCGACCGTTACGGTTCCCTGAAATTCAAGACCCAATGGATTCCCGATCGCGATCGCCGTTTCTCCGACCTGCAGGCCATCAGAGTCTCCCAAAGAAGCTACGGGGAGATCGTCACTGCCTTCGATCTTGACGACAGCAAGATCGGTCGACGGATCCGTCCCCACCACTTTGCCGGAAACTGTCTTTCCGGAAGAAAGCGAGACATTGACCTCCTTGCTGCCGGAGACGACGTGGTTATTCGTCACGATGTAGCCTTTCTTGTCAAAGACCACACCCGATCCTACGCTTTGCCCGACTTCGACGCGGCGGTTAAACATATCACGATCATATACCTTGGTCGTGATGCCGACGACCGCCGGCCCGACCTCTTTCACCGCCTGCACGATCGCTGTATTGCGGATGGCAGGCAGCTCCTGCAGCTTCTTATCCGCTCCCTGCGGTACCTGGTACGAGGAAGAAGCGCCGTCCTTCTTCGGGATCGCCGGAAACTCGCCGAAGAAGCAGCCTCCCGCGCCGCCGATGACGAGCAGCGCAAGTGCTGCGGCGAAGAGCTTCATCCGTCCCTTGCGGGATCCGGTGATCTCTTTCTGCATGGCTTCCCCATGCTCTTTCAGCTGCTGATCCAAGTCTTCTCTATCCATGGTGAGTACCTCTATTCATTTCTGTGAAATCTATCACTCGATCTGTCCTTTTTGTCTATCAGGCCCGCTGGATCCGCCGGAAGCAAGATCGCAGCCCGCTCCCCAGCCAGCAGAATCCCTCTCTTAATGTGTTCCTCATTATAACATACCTGCCCCCAAAAAGAAAAAGAAGCTACCGAAGCAGCTTCTTTTGGTAAGCATTATTTCGCAATATCCGTCGCGCGGGTCTCGCGGATGACGACCACCTTGACTTGCCCCGGATACTGGAGTTCCTTTTCGATCCGCTGGGAAATATCATGCGCCAGAATGACGGCCTGATCCTCATTGACCTTCTCCGGCTTCACGATGACACGCAGCTCACGTCCTGCCTGAATGGCATAGCAGCTGGCCACGCCTGGGAAGGATTTCGCAATATCTTCGAGCTTCGTGAGTCTCTTGATATAGTTTTCCAATGTCTCTCGGCGGGCACCCGGACGGGCCGCGGAGATCGCATCAGCCGCAGCGACCAGTACAGACTCGACACAAGTCGGCTCTGTATCCCCATGATGGGAAGCAATGGCATTGATGACCTGCGGCGATTCATGATATTTCTGAGCGAGCTCCACGCCGAGCTCTACATGCGTCCCCTCCTGTTCCCGATCGACAGCCTTGCCGATATCATGAAGCAGACCTGCTCTTCTGGCAAGCTCTACATCGGCTCCCACTTCAGCCGCCAGGATGCCGGAGAAATAGGAGGTATCGATGCAGTGCTGCAGGACATTCTGCCCATAGCTGGTACGATACTTTAGACGGCCAAGCGTCTTGATCAGTTCAGGATTCATACCGCGGATGCCGCATTCCATGACAGCCTGTTCACCGGCTTCACGGATCGCCTTATCCACTTCTTTCTTCGTCTTCGCCACGACCTCTTCGATGCGGGCCGGATGGATACGGCCATCCTTGACAAGACTTTCCAGCGCAAGACGCGCGACTTCACGGCGGATCGGATCAAAGCACGACAGGATGACAGCCTCCGGAGTATCATCAATGATGAGATCGACGCCCGTCAGCGTTTCGATGGCACGGATATTTCTGCCTTCACGACCAATGATGCGTCCCTTCATCTCTTCATTTGGAAGAGCCACGACGGAAACCGTGGTCTCTGATACGGTATCGGCCGCATTTCTCTGAATGGCAGCCGCGATGATCTCTCTCGCTTTGGTATCCGCACTGCTCTTGGCTTCCTCGACCGCATCACGGATGCGGACCGCCTTCTCATGCGTCAGCTCCTCATCCACACGGGACAGGATCATATCCTTGGCCTGTTCACGGGACAGCTGGGAGATCTCTTCCAGCTTCGCCTGCTGGGACACATACAGGGCATCGACTTTTTCTTTCTGGGCCTTGACCTGATTTTCTTTGCGGTCCAGCTGTGATTCGCGCTGTTCCAGATTGTTGCTGCGCTGATCCAGATTATTGTCCTTCTGTACCAGACGCTGCTCGTACTTCGCCAGCTCATCGCGGCGATCCTTATTTTCCTTTTCCATATCCTCGCGAAGCTTATGGATCTCCTCACGGGTCTGTACCAAGGTTTCTTTCTTCAGCGTCTCCGCTTCACGAGACGCTGTATCCAGCATCTTTTTCGCATCCTCTGCGATCTGCTTCGCTTTTTCCTCTGCAGAACCGATCCGGGCTTCTGCGATACGCTTGCGCAACAGGTAGCCGATCCCCATACCGCAGACAGCCGCTGCGATACCACAGAGAATGACGTAGAGTAAAACTTCATCCAGTGTCAAATGGTTCACCTCTCTCTTTCTGATTTTATTATTTTAAGACAGGAAATACGTAGCTCCGGGCACGCCGGAAAGTGCAGGCCGTGGTAAATGGTCTTTCATCCTTCAAGAGAAAAGGTTCCTATGACACAAAACATCCTTTTGCAAAAATTACAGCAGGTGATGATGGCGAAAAGGCTGACAGATGGCCTTTATCTATAATAAGAATCCCTCCGCTCGCGGAGTTCTCACTGGGCTTGCAGCTTGCATGCTGATCCATCGGGGACGCTGCACATACGACGGGCATCGTATCACGATGATTCAGTACTGCATCAATTTTAAAATGTTTATTTTTTATTGTCAAGGTTGAGATAGAGAGCAGGGTAGCCCGTAGGGCGTGCCGCCCTTTGATTCCATTTGAAAACGTCACGCTTTCTAGTTAGGAGTTAGGAGTTAGGAGTGGTGGTGCGGCGCATAAAAATCAGAAGCGCCGCAGAATTTTGATAGCGCTTCGCGCCGTCGTCAGCTCGAGCGTAGTAGAGATCTTTCTTGCAGAACTGTCAGCGTTCTAACTGCGCTATTTCACTCACCGCTTGCTTTTAATCTCTAGTCACCAGCCCCCTAACTCCTTCTGCCTCCCCCGAAGAGAGACCATACAAAAAGAGCCGCCACCGCTGCCCAGGACATATGGTAATTCATGATCCCAAGATCCGTCATGATATTGATCACCGTAAGCCCCAGCGTGAAGAGCATATTCGCCCGCAGATCGATGCCCCGCTCTCTTCGAAGGATCAGGTACGAGATCAAAAGGATAGAGAGATGCACACCAAAGACCGCGTACAGATAAAACATGAGCGGCGTCATCTGCAGGATGAATCCGCCAATCAGCATAATGCCAATGATCCACATCCAGCCATTTGTCATAAAGTTCCTCCCATGCCGGTTATATAATCCTTCGTGTCAAAGGTAAGGAAATGCTGATCCGTTCAGCATTTCCTTAAACCAAGATCAGAGATCGCCCGGGCTAAGACTCACTCTCCTTGACATCTCCATCCTTTTCGGGGATCCAGAGCTTCTGTTCCGGATAATGCCAGAGAAATTCATAAGAGGGAAACCAGCGCTTGCCGAAAGCATGCATTGCGACGAGGAGCTTCGGCTCTACCCTTTCAAGATACGCCATGACGCCCCACTCGCGGGCCGCCTGCTGCCGAGCATCCACTGGAAAAAAGGCCACATCGACCTGTCTTTCGGAAAAACGGGACAGCTCATGGAAGAAATCCCGCCTGGCGGCCAGATTATCCGCCGCCGGTTCGCCGGCCCAGTGCCACCAGTTCAGATCTCCCGCGTGGAAGATCGTCTTGCCCCCGCTTTTGACCAGAAACGAGCCCCCCTCATCAGTCGAGCCATACATAGTGACCGTCAGATCGCCGATCGTCAGCGTATCTCCGGGGACCATAAGATGCTTCTTTTCTTCCCTGTCCATCGTCAGCCAGCAGTTCTTATGCATGATGTAGGCCTCTGCCCGCTCTTCCCACCTTCGTATATCGCGGTTGAAATGATCGGCATGATAATGACTCACGAAGAAATACAATTTCTTCTTAGAATCCTTAAGAAGAGTCTCCAGCCGGTCCTCCGGGTCTTTGTAGAAATCAAAAACAAGAAGGCTTGTCTCATTTTCATAGATGAATCCGCTGTGATGCAGAAAATAAATGGTATCGCCCATAAGCGCTGTCCTCCGATATTGAAAGATTCGTACGTATTTATAGATTTTACCTGTGATGAAAAGCAGAACTATTTATAGTATAATAATTATAATTGTTGTGCAATTACCTCATCAACAGCATATATATAGTATGGTAGCCGCAGGGTCAGCATACGGAGCAGGAAACGGGATCCAGGAGAAATACAGCGTATTCGCCCGAGATCCGCCTACTGCCGCCTCTGGCACCAATTATACCATACCTGATGGGATTTATATATTTTTCAGATTTTCTTTGACCTTTGTCCGTAAATTGTGTACAATGTTCATTGTGTCTTTTGCAGAAAACAGGAGGTGCCTCTTATGATTATCCATGATGAAGCCCATTGTCGATTTCTACAGGAAGACCCGAAAGGAACCGCCTATATGGAGTATACCTGCGCGGGAAATATTCTCACCGTCACCCATACAAAAGTCCCCGATGCCCTCGCCGGACGCGGCATCGCCGGAAAGCTGGCTTCTGCCTTCTATGAATGGGCCATCCGCCATCACTATATCATCCACTCCGAATGCTCTTACATGAGCCATTGGATGGAAAAAAACAAGTGACTT
>UMDL01020565.1_pt1 | contig 24262 bp, 20 predicted proteins | sample 1964481 | NCBI WGS metagenome assembly UMDL01 (sample SAMEA4835993, study PRJEB28245) | human gut metagenome | biome: gut microbiome; material: fecal sample | place: Denmark | collected 2008 | reverse complement strand
TGCTGCGCCGCGCGTACCCATAGCCGGGCAAGTCTACGATATACCATGCGTCATCTACGAGGAAGTGGTTGATAAGCATGGTCTTGCCGGGGGTGGCGGAGGTCATGGCCAGCGAGCGATTGCCCGTGAGCATATTTATCAGCGAGGACTTGCCTACGTTGGAGCGCCCTATAAAGGCGTACTCGTGCATGGCCGTTTTGGGACATTTATCCACATCGGGGCTACTGGTGACGAAGCATGCTTTGGATATATTCATAGTCAAGACGTTGTCAAGTGGTCGTTTGCAATCTTTTGCAAAGGTAACCATAAACCACGAACTATTCAAATTCCGTTCTATTTGGCTTGTGCTGTTATATATTGTTATCTCTTTATATGCGTATTTTGCGTATGCCTTGTGCTGATTTGATGATGTATATGCCGCGAGGCAGCTCACCAGTTGGTGTAGGTGTTGGCTTTGACGAAATTGCTACTCTGTCCAAGAACTATGCGCTCGCCGTTGGATGTTTGGGCCTTATAATACAATGAACATCTGTGATATAATGCCAAATTATCTCCTTCGGGTACTAATTTGAACTCCCTATAGTCATATTCGACATTGGCGCATTTTTGTGGACTGTCGTAAGAGGGGTCAAATATTGCGTCTGCATGACCGTTAGTGCTGTAATGGCCGTTGCCTTTTCCAACTAAGATGCAAAACTGGTCGCCGTTCCATTCTCCTAACCAATACTGGCCATAAGTTTTCGCAGCTAAAAAACTAAAGTATAGAGCGCCGTCAATATCATTACCCTTGGATGTCTTTAGCCCGACAGTTGTCTTAAATTGGACAACGTATTCGTCGCCTTCTTTTTTGATTTTGATGTTGCCAATCATACCTTCATCTGAGGACGGATACCATACGCCCTCGAAGTCCTGCGCGCTTGCGCTGACGAAGCCGAAGAACAAGAGTATATATGATAGTAATAGCCGTTTGGGTCTGTTAAGCTGTTTCATGTTTTTTTGTTATAAGTGGTTTTATGGCTTTACCGGTCGGATGCATTGGCCGAAGCAACGGCTAAAGGTGCTATTGCTATAATCTTTGCCGGTTATGCTTTTATCAAAGTATATAGACCTTGCGCCAACGGGGATTTCCAAATACAATGAGGAAGTCCAATATTTGCCGTAGTCGTTCAGATCAAGAGCTATGCTATATTGTCCGCAGCATGGCATAAATATTGAATTGCCGTTAGGCCCGGTAAGCCGGTAGCCGGTTGTCCCGTTTATCGAAGTCCAAAACCAATTGCACATTAGCCGTAGTTCGGTTGCTTCGGTATTGGTAGGCATACGCCATGGCTCGCCGAGGTTCACTGTCGCTGCATCGTCTTCGGACTTGAGTGTTGTAAGCCCGTCAGAGACGTTGTACTTACTATAGCTGTCAGATTTTCCACAGTAGAATTTGTAATTTTCATGCGTGTAACTATTCTTGGTGGATGTTTCGCCCCAAGCATAGTAATAGCCGTATTCTTCGGGTACATCGGCGCCAAGGTTGCACGTGGCCCATTTGACGCTGAGGCCGAGGTCGATATACATCCCGATTTGTTGGAGTCGGGTGTCGGCTGATGTCTGCCCATCTTTGGATGAAATCGTGATTGTAGCACTGCGCTCGGTGTCGGTATTGGCTTTGGCCACGCATTTGACGATGATGGTTTCGGGAGCCGGTGCGCTTGGCAATTTTGCCTTGAGTGCTACCGGATTGTCCCCCAGCCACCGCAACGGACGGGCTGCTGTCTCAGCCTTGTCTACGGCTGCGAGTTCTACTGAAAGCCAGTCTACATCAGCCCCTACCGAGAGGTCTGATAGCGGGAGGTTGGTCGTCACCGGTATTGTGAATTCTTTTGCGCTGTGTCCTATGCGTATGTTTTGTTCCATCTCGATGCTGGGGACGACGCCTCTGCGGGTGATGGTAATCGTGGTTGTTTTTCCGTAAAGTGTTGTAAGGGAAACGGTCGCCGTCTCGTCCTTTGTAGAGTTTGACGGAAGGATGTCTATACTTACAGCGTCCGTCAGATATGGCTGTTCAAGGGTCGAGCCTATCGTTACATTGCACCATTCGGCAGACGAGGTCGCAGAGAAGGGAATAATCGAACTGTTGTTTATGGTCACAATTGTATTGCCTCCTTCTGCGGCATAACCGATTTCGGATTCGGACAGAAGCAAAACCTCGTCTTTACCCTTGAACGGCTTTTGATACTTGATGTTAGCGCCTGTGGCGGAAGCCTTGCTCGTGCTGATGGTTTTCTCTACATAAAGACGGCACCATTCGCCATCGAGATAGGTTACGTAGCAGGTCTTGGGCATAACCTTTGATGTGCCGCTATATCCGGACTTGGGTATACTTGCAACATCGCTCAAGCCGTTAGCGCCGCTTATCATAGTCATATCGCAGCCCACGAAGTTTCCATCGCGATCTATGTGCAGGCTTCCGAGATGAGTGTCTCCGTTATCCTCGTTGTACATGGTGGTGCTGACAGTCCCTATAGGATCCGGATCGCTCTTGTCGTCCGGGGTGTCGGCCTCGTTGTTGCTACATGCTGTCAACGCCGTTGCTGTCATCAGCAAAATATACTTCGCGTATCTTTTCATAGATATTTCGTTTAGCGTTTAGGTTGCTCTTTTGCATTCAGTTAGAGGCGGATTACCAGTTGGTGTATGTGTTGGCTTTGATCCAGTTATCGTGAGAGGAAAATACCGTTTTTTTCCCGTTATTAAATGATACGTAATAATCGTCATAGTAGGCATAATACAAAGCCAATTTTTCGCCACGTGGTACTAATTTGATCTTTAGATAACATTCATTTATTGAGGCATATCTACTCCAACTATTATATGAGCTATCGTATATATTCGTTGCATAGCAATTGAAGCCTTTGTTGCCATTGTCATCTCCGGTCATTATGCAATTGTTTTCACCATTATAGGTGCCAATCCAATACCTTGCATAAGATACTCGATCGACGCAACTAAGGTGCAGGACGCCATTTACGATTTTGCCATTAAGGTATTTTATTCCGTTTCTGGTCTTTATTTGTGCGGAATAGCCATCGGCATCCTTTTGGATTTTTATGCTCCCGAATTCACCCTCATTCCATAACGGATACCATACGCCTTCGAAGTCCTGCGCGTTCGAGCTGACAAAGGCGAAGGCAACGATGATTAGAGCTGTGATTCTGATTAATGCTTTCATTGTGTGGTTTATTGTATTTGGGTGTAAAGATAGCCGTAAAAACTTAAAATACCCCCCCCAGATGTTAAATTGTGTTAATTTAAGGGTTTTGGTGTTGATTGTCAGATGGGGAGATGACTGTTTTTGGCTGGTTTCGGTCAGTATTTTTGGCCTATTTCGTTGAGAAAGCTGATAGCGACAGGGAACCCCTCACGAGCCAATTCTTTAATCATTTTTAGACCCTTTCTGCGGTTTGGCTTACCGGCAGTACCTTTCCAAACACCAACGGCATATTTTAGTTTTCCCCACTGACTACCGTTCTCCATAGCTATACGGTAGAATTCCAATGCCTTGTAGTTATCTATAATCGTCACATTATGTAAGCCGCTATAATAGTCGCCCAGATAATAAGGTACATCGCAGTATGATGAATATGCTTCTCCTGGCATCATAGAGAAATACTTGAATGCAAGGTTATGATTTTCTTTTGTGCCATTGCCATAGTAATAGCATTGACCTAAGCGGAGTAATACAAGCCATTGGCTTTCGTCCGGATACTTGTCCAACATATTGACGGCTTTGGACAAATACTTGAGCGCATTTTCTTTGTCCTCGGGGAAACCGCCGAACCCGGAATACATCATTGTGCCGCACAGATTGACGGCCTCGGGGATATTTTTATCCGCAGCTTTGATTGCCCATTGCACCATCTTTTTGCTATCTCCAGTCTTATAGTACAATTTGGCTAATGCCATGTATGCATCTACATGCTCTTGTTCTGCTGCTTTGGTCAACCAATACTCGGCTTGTTTCAAATCATGTTTGTATCCGGCGGCTTTTAATTTCGGGCTGATTTCGTTATCATCAAGATTGAACAATAGTCCGAGACCGTATTGACTATCCGCCATACCGTTTTCGGCTGAAAGTTTGGTCCAATACATAGATTGTTCCTCGTCCTTAGGCACTCCGAAGCCTTCGCGGTAGCATGCTGAAAGACACCACTGACCATAGGCATTGCCGGCTTCGGCGGCTTTGCGCAACCAATAGATGCATTTTTCACTATCTTTCTCGAGTCCCATATCGGCATCGTGGTATCCTACGCCGAGCATAGTCATCGCCGGGGGATAGCCGAGTTCGGCGGATTGACGATAGAGTTCGGCGGCTTTCTCGCGGTTCATAAAGACTTTGTCCGTGCCGAAATAGAAGTCTTCGGCTTCGTTGAAGAGGCGTTCGGCTTTGGCTTCTGTGGATTCCTTGGCGGGGCGTTTGCCGCTGCGCTTCTGTTTCTGTGCGTCCATGGGGCAGAGACATAGCGCCGCCATAATTGTCAGGAGTAATAGTCGTTTCATTGTCGTATATGTCTTTTGTGGTGTTGTCAAAAAAAAGGCTGCCGTACCCGCCCACAGGAATGGGCTGTTTCTTGGATATTTGGGAATGTGGTCGGGCGGGCACGGCAGCCGGGGGTTGGATAGGGAATATGTATCGTGGAGGAGAGAGTAGATGAAGAGGTGAGAGGGAATGAGCGATCTACTTACACTTGCCCTCGTAATAGCCTATCGGTCGGCTGTGATATGATTGGAAACTACGCGCCGTACAAGAGCGTCGATATTGGACGTGTGCAGGTATGGTTCGCCACGGTATCCGTCATAGTATGCAATCAATTCGCCGTCTTCGTTGTAGTCGTAGTATATGGCAAGGACGCAGGGCAGCATATTGATGCCGAAGTAATTTATGACGGAGGGATATTCTGAGACATCGAGTTTATAGAAGTACGCCTGCGAGGAGTAGCGTCTGGCGACCTCGGCGAAGCGCGGTGCCACTACACGGCTGCCGGGGCAGTTGTCCGACCACATCTCGATGACTAAGGGCCGTCTCAATGTTAGGTTGTTCATGACTTCGTACACGGTATCGTCGTCGATGTAGTCGATGGCTTTTGCCGGCAGGGCAAATAGCGCGAGCAGTATTATCAGTAGATATTTCTTCATTGTTTTGGTCTTGTTGTTAGTGGTTATATCGTCGTTTATATTGGCATGGGGCGTATCAAAGGAATGACTATGCCGACTTCGAAGCCCCAAACAAGTGCGGGTGTCGTGCCGGAGAACATTTTTGTGACGCCGCCTATACCGAGACTCGCACCGCCTGTAATGCCGATGGGATTGTCCTCGCCCAGCCAATGGGTATACCCGACATCGAGGGTCAGTGTCAGATTGCGATGCACGGCGCTCTCGGCTATGGTGACGCTTGCGGCTATATCCTTGAATCCGTCATCAAGCGTTGTGTAATAGCCGACCCCGGCGTGCCATAGAAATCGGTGTTTGTTCGCCCCGTTCATCAGCAGGTCCATGCCGATGCCGCCGTAGACGTGCAGGTGGGAGGCGAAGCATCTGCGAAGTCGGATAAATTCGCCGTAGGTGCGCGAGACGCCTGCTGCGATGTATAGTCCTGGGTATGGCTCGCAAACTACCGGCCTGGTAATAGCTTCCCTATAATAGTCAAAGGCGCTTCCATAACGACGCTTTTCGGTGCATACGCGGTGTCCGAGGGCTTTTTGGCGCAAAGCTGTTGTGTGACGGGTCGTGAAGTTGTAATAGGCAAATGTGTATCCGTCCTTGTCGTCTATGATTATGGCCTCGGGAAGTACGAGTGCATATCCGTTATAATCATCAGCATAGACCGGATATACGAGCGTATCAATCCTCAGTCCGCTGTCCGTGACGGTGTATGTGCTGTCGTTGGAACATCTGACAGATATGGGCGTATGCACCTCGCCGCCGGCGCTGAGGTAAGTGGCTTTGATCCCGGCCCTTGCAGGATTGGCGAACAGCGTCAAAGGCGCTATTAGCACTATCAGCAGGTTTTTTGCAGAACGGAACATACGCTGGTTACAGGTTTTATTTGTCCTATACGCCTTTTATATTGAGTGGACAGCGTCTTGGGCTAAAGCTTGGCGAGGCGGAAGACTATGCCGACCTCGAAGCCCCAGGCAAAGCAGGGGTCGGCCTCTACGTCGTCGGTGTTGAACAACTCGCGGAAGTCGCCGCAGCCGAGGCTGAGGCCGCCGGTGAATCCCACACGTTTCCACGGGCCTATCCAGTAGGTGTAGCTTAGGTCGGCTGTGAGCGAGCTTTTCTTGTACATTGCGTTCTCGGCGTAGGTCAGGCCTAAGGCCACGTCCATGGACGGGTCGTCGTAGTCGCCGCCCAATCCGAAGTAGAAGCCTATGCCGGCGTGCCATAGCAGGCGGTCTTTGTTGTCGCCGTCCATCAGCCAGTCTTTGCCTATACCGGCGTACAACTGGCATCCGCTATGGCACATGCGCAGGCGTGCAAATTCGCCGTAGCCGCGCGATATACCGGTTACGAGGGACAGCCCGGGATATGCCTCGCCATCGTGGTACGAGGCGTAGACACTTGCCGCGCCTGCGAGGCCGCTCAGGCCGCTGCGGACGGCATCGCCGGCGCGGTTAGCGCTTTCTTCTATTTCCCGGTCGCGGCTGTAGCTGTTGCCGTAGCTGCTGTCGTAGCCGCCGTAGCTGCTGTCGGAACTGTAGAGCGTTTTGAAAGTATAATAACGATAATGATAGCCGTCATAGCCGCTGCTTGTGCGGGTGTCACCAGACGGGGTAACAATCTGTCGGCCTTGGCAGTCGTAGGCCTCGCGAGGCTGTGTCAGTCCTTCGATGCGCACTTGGTCATATACTTTGTATATGTGTCCGTTTGAACATTTGACTGTGATGGGAGAGCATATATTGCTGCCGACTATCAGGTAGGTGGCTTGGTCTTCGGCCATAGCGCTTAGGGCGATGAGGGCGGATGCTATCAGTGTGAAGAACTTCTTCATTGTATAGTGTTCTTAGGGTGAAAATTATGAGAGGAATGAGCGCGATGGGAATAATGGAATTGTGAGGGAGTAATGGGTGATCAATAGCGCTTGTAGGTCAGGGTGATAGCCTCGCTGAGGGGAACGTTGTGGTACGAAGCGGTGGTGAGGACGAGGTTGTCATCGGTGAGCTCGCGGATGTTGTAGGACATGGGCAGGCTGAGGTCTTCCTCGATGGCTATGAGGTTGAGCTTGTCGCCGCTGATACTCCATGTGCCTTGGCCGAAGAGGATGCGGTAGCCGGATTTCACTTCGCGCCATGTGCCGTCGGAATTGTACTCGACATAACCGCGATACAGGTCGCGAGTATTGGTAAGGCCGCTCATGGTGGCAAAGGCGTCTTCCATTTCTTCGGGTGATACCGACTCGAGCTGCCAGCGCCCTTCGAGTTGCTCGGAGTCGTAGGATTGTTTGTCGTCATCGCTGCATGCGCCCATGACGCAAGTCAGCAGCATGATGCCTAATAGATGCAGATGTTTCTTCATGTCGTTTGTTTTTTGATTTGTGAGTATTGTTGTTGTTGTTGTTGTTGTCTTGTGGCTTTTTGTATGCCTCGGATTGCCGGTTGACATTGCAAAGGTATTGCGCGGCATATGGCCTTGTCAACGTTTTTGGCGTTTGCTGTGCGAACCTCCGGGATTTCTGTGTGAACCGCCGCTTTTGAGGTGGCCAAATCTTCCACGCAGGGTAGGGACTGCGTGCCGTGTTAGTGTCTCTGATGGCTCACGTTAAACCAACAGGCGCTGTGCGCCGTAAACTGCGTATTTGCGGAAAAGTGCGGGTACGGACGTATGCCATCGCGGTGGCTTCCGCCCGTACCCGCTATCGTCATTGCTATGCTTTGCGGTTATTCGTTGTCTTCTACGTCAAAGGCGTTGAATTTTTTGACGGCAACGACATTATAATAGTAGTAGTCATTGGGCCCGGCGTAATATTGACCTATGGCATCCTTTGACGCTGAACGATATGATATTTTCGCATAGGTTTTGTCGTAAAATGCCAAACTACATGTCTCAGAAGATAATTCTGTGGATGTTCGAACAAAAGTATATCGATAATAGTACTGGCTATTAGTTAATAATCTAATTGTGGCAATATTCGGCACTTCAAAAATTGCAGGCATATACCATCCAGACTCGCCATTGGAATTTAATTCCTCAATACTCTTAAACGCTGGATACAAATCTACCCAATTTGGAATACTATGGATTGTTTTGGTGTTTTTCTCTCCATCATCCTCAGATGTTGCTCCAGTATTAATACTTTGGATAGACCAAGCGCCACTACTAACCGTATAATAGAGTAGCGGTGCCCCGTCACGAAGACTTAGAAGAGTGTTTTTCCCATTAAGTGTAATGACATCGCCGTCCTTATACTTCGTCTGCTTGTATGTGAGGATGATAGGCTCTTTGCTGCCGGTGATTTCAACTGTAGTAGAGCGAGTCACGGTCGTTGCAGATACGGTTACAGCCAAGTTCTTGCCTGATTGATAAATGGTACACCAGTCAGCATTTGACTTGACAGAATAAGGAAGAGATCCCTCAATGACATAATTGTATGTATGGGTGTCACGGTCTACATAATATGTTGTAGAACCATCAAGGTCTTTTATGGACAACGTTCCGCCTGCTTGCTTGAGCGTGAAAGACATGGCGAGATCGCTATTCTTCGCTTTAATGGAAATTTTTGCAGAGCGGTCATCAGGAGTTTGGTTACCGGCTACTTTAATTGTATAGCTCTTTTCATCGTCTGTGGTGACTTCTGCCCATGACTTGTCAGATGAAATTGTGATTCCGTCAACCGAAGATTCTACTTTGATATTTAGGCTCGTTTCTGTGTCTTGAATATCGATAATATCACCGTCATTAACCTCTTTGCCATTCGACGTTACGGATAACGTTGCGCCTTTTTGCGACAGGGAATGCTTTGCCGAAAGTTTGCCGTCCTTGGAGGAAACCGTGATTGAGGCGTTGCGCTCGGCACTATTGACATTAGCTGCGACTTTCACGAGGGCGTAGTAGGTGCGGACGGTGGCGGTGTTGGCGCGAGAGTGAGTGGCCGGTTCGTTGCCAATCCAGCGTATGGAGTTGGCGATAGCCGCTGTGCGGCTCGAGCCGTCTACAAGCTCTACCGTGGCCCAGTCGGCGGACGACTTAAGCGTCAGGTCATTGAAGTCGAGATTGGTCGTTATGGGAAGGCGGTACTCAGTGGCGTTAGCATCGATTTCTTTATTGGCTGCATCGTCCGGAATGGACAACTTTGGCGCAACGCCGAGGCGCGTGATGGTTATCGTTGTAGACTTGTCGTAGTATGTTGTGGCGGTGACGGTCGCAGTCTCGGATTCGGTCGTGGTTGCCGGGTCGATATAGAAGGTGATAGCATTCGGCAAGAAGCTGTGATCAAGTGTGGAGCTTATACTTGGCCTTACCCAGTCCTTGTCAGATTCAACGACGAACTGGATAACGGAATTATTTTCGAAAACTACGGACGCTTCGCCGCCGTCACCGCTTACAGATAGGTTTGTGTCTGACGGCTTTAACGCCTCGTCCTTGCCGTAGAACGGCTTTTGATACTTGATGTCTGCGCCGATAATTTCTCCAGAGGTGTTTTGCGTGTAGTTGGTGACATATATGCGGTAGAATGTGTTTCTTTCATAATTACCAAATTCATTATAACCTTCAGTTGCCCAGATGTATCCATCACCCGGTGTTACGGCTACTGTCTCTACATAGCCGGTTTTGGGTATATATCCTACGTTTCCAAGACCTTTCATGCTGCCGAGATTCACGATATATCCGCGATGAGCATAAAAATTGTCTGCCGCATCTATCCATAAGCCGTTATTGATTGTGGTTTTGCTGTCTCCGACGGCGGCTTCGCTGCGCATTGAGAGTTTGACGGTGCCGGCGGGGTCGGCGACCTCTTTGTCGGGGTTAATGGGATTGGGGTTGTCCGGCTCATCGCCGTTGCTGTCGCCGCAGGCGGGCAGCAGGCACAGGCATAGCATGGCAGCGCATGCCGTGTACCAAAGTCTTTTTAAGGCTTTCATAGAGTGTGAATGCGCGGCCGACAATCTCCTACGGCCACTGTGTATTGGGGGGGTGATGTTTGGGTATAAAAAAGGTGTGGAGATTGAAGTTACATCTTATTCCCATATCCAAGGCCTTGACGGAAGCCCATTCCTGTAAATAAGACATCAATCACCACACCTATGCGTATAACGGGTGCGTGTCTGTATGCACACACGTGTATATGCAAAAATGCGGATGCCATTGTCTCTTATCTTTCAGGAATATATCTTAAACCGTCAAGTTTGGATATGGAAGATAATAGATAACTACATCTTTTTTGTATTGTATATGTTTTTTACAATCGCATAGCGACTGACGGACCGGTTCTCTTACCCATGTCCGTTGCAAAGGTATATAAAAAAGTTTAACAAAACAAAATTTTCACACGAAAAATTCGGGGGGAGGGTAATTGATTGGTTGTTAGTGTGATACGCTTTTGGGTGCAGGCCGGGTGTGTATCCGGCCGGATGATATGGTATGGTCCACGATTATTACCCCCCGGGAAGGCATAAACAAAAGACGGCAGCCGAGCCGATGGGCGCGACTGCCGTCTTTTTGATGAGAAGATCAGGATTACTTGTTCAGCTGCTTGAGCAGTTCGGCTACAGCAGCCTCAATCTGGCGGTCACGACCCGTGACTACGTCCTCCGGAGAGTTGTAAACCTCGATGTCCGGGTCGAGTTGCCGGTTCTCGAGTGCATGACCATTGCGGTCCAGCGAGGTCACCTGCGGGATGCCGAAGACGAGTGAGGGGTCGATCTGCGTTTCCCACCATACAGCCGTCATCGTGCCCGGTACGGGAGCGCCGACAATCTTGCCTATGCCAAGGGTCTTGTATACGTATGGTGTGCCGTGCGCGTCACTGTAATTGTACTCGTTGGTCAGCATTACCGAGGGCTTGGTCCATTGCGAGAACGGGTCGCTGCCGATATAGCGGCCGCGAGGCGCGTAGCGCACATATTCCTTGCCCGAGAGTAGCAGTGCCACATCGTTGTGCAACCATCCGCCGCCGTTGTAGCGTGTATCCACGATGACCGCCTCGCGATTGCGGTAGCGACCCAACAGCTCGCTGTATACTTCGCGGAAGCTGGGCGAGTCCATACCTTGGATGTGAACGTATCCTATGCGGCCGCCCGAGAGGCTGTCCACAAGTTGTTGGTTGCGCTCGACCCAGCGGTGGTAAAGCATTCCGGATTGTGCTCCGGCGCTGATGGCGCGGACGGTGACTGTGCGGTTCTTGCCGTCGACAGAGCGCACGGTCAGGCGCACCTTCTTATTCACCTTGCCTTGCAGCAGCAGGTTGTAGTCTGCATCTACGCCAATCTCGTTGCCGTTGATGGCTGTGATGACATCGCCCGGCTTTACATTGGCTTTGGCTGAAGCCAGAGGCGAGCGCGGCAGCACTTCGGCCACCTTCAGGCCCTCGCCACGGTAGTCTTCGTCATAGAATGCGCCAAGTACAGCCGTAGGCAGTGCCTTGGACGGCTCGAAATAGCGGCCTCCGGTGTGGCTGGCGTTGAGCTCCCCGAGAATTTCGCTGAGCATATCGGCGTAGTCGTAATTGTTGTTGATATGTGGTAGGAAGCGACGATAATCATTGCCGTAAGCATCCCAGTCTACGCCGTGTAGATTGACATCGTAGAACTTGTCGCGCACTTGCGAAAGCATATGATCGAAGATGTATTCGCGTTCCGCTGCCGGGTCGCGGTCGTACTCTGCCTCGAAGGACACGGTCTCCTCTTTGCCGTCTTTCAGCGACACTTTCTTGATGCCGCTTCCCGACAATACAAAGAGGTTGTCGCCTTTGGCGTCATACTCAAAGCCGCCCGATACGCCCTTGGCCAGCAGGCGTGTCTCATCCTTGCGCAGGTCGCGCACATAGAGGTTGCCGCCGCCCTCGGTGGCCAAAGCCACGTAGTACAGCTTGTCGCCCTTGTCCGAGAGGTAGCTGTCGCCCATAGACGATGAGCGCTCGGTCAGACGCTTGGTGCGATATCGGCGGTTGGCAAAATCAAATACGTGCGGTTTGACAGGCTCGTCTTTCTTGTCGGCCTTGTCTTTCTTTGACTTTTTGTCTTTCTTATCTTTCTTTTCAGACTTCTCGGATTTGTCCGCCTTGTCATCCTTGTCTTCCTTCTCGGCATCTTCGACTAATGCGGCCTCCTCCTCGGTGCGGTTGATTTCCTCCCAAGCGCTCTCGTCCAGGGCCATGAATACCACATCACTTTGATTGCCCCAGCTGCCGTGGCTCTTCATGCCATATCGGCCGGTAGTATATATCAGTGCGCGGCCGCCCATGGCCCAGCGCGGGTTGCCATCGCTGTATCCGCTTTCGGTGAGGTCAATGACCTCCGAGCCGTCGGCACGTACAGCCGCGATGTCGGTGTTGTTCCATCCGCCTATGCCGATGTAATCGATGAGTAGCCATTGGCTGTCCGGATTCCAGACAAACGAAATATCGCCGTCCGAATAGCTGTAATTATACTTGCCGTCCAAGGCTGTAACGACCTTCTTCGTGGCTACATCGAGTACGCGCAGTGTCACGCGGTCTTCCAGGAACGCCACTTTTTTGCCGTCAGGGCTGAACACCGGTTGCTGAGCCGTGTTGCCTCCGGCGTACAACAATTTTTCTTCGATAGCGGTGGCGTAGGTAAAGTGCTTCTCCTTGCTGTCCTTGATGGTAGCGGTATACAGCGCCCATTTGCCATCGCGTTCCGAGTCATATACGATGGTGCGTCCGTCCTTGCTGAAGCTCAGACAGCGCTCCTGTCCCGGAGTGTCGGTGATGCGGCGCGTAGTGGCGTACTTCACCGAGGTCACGTATATGTCGCCGCGCATCACGAAGGCTACTTCCGAGCCGTTGGGGCTGACAGCGAGGTTGGTGGCGCCGTTGCTGCGTATCGATTTGTTCGGAGCACCGGCGTAATCGTCAGCAGCGATGGATATTTCCATCTTGGTCGGTGTCGGGGCACCGACGGCCATGGTATATATCTCGCCGTTCCAGCTGAAAGCCAATGTGCCATCGGTCGCGCGGCTGAGGCTGCGTACCGGATGGCGTGTGAAGGCTGTGACCTGTACCGGATCGCCGCCGTTGATGCTTCCGCGCCAGATGTTAAGCGTTCCGTCCGTTCCGCGTTCCGACAGGTATACGTAATTGTCCTTGCCATCCCATACGGGATTGTGGTCGTTGCCGTTGAAGGTGGTCAGGCGTGTGTACCGCCCATGGTCATCAAGCCATATATCGGCAGTGCCGGACGAGCGTTCGTGCTTGCGTAGCACGTCCTCATAGCTCTTCTTGTCCTGGTAGAGCATACGCCCCGAGGCGTCCACATCGACAGCGCCTATAGGGAACGGTAGCACCATATGCGGGCGAGCGCCGGCACGCAGAGGCACGCTGTACAGCTGTGCGCCTGTATACGAGCGTATTGTAGTGGATGGCATAATGCCGGCCGAAAACAGCACGGTGCTGTCGTTGAGAAAGCCTTTAGGTGTTTCTGAGCCTCCGGCGGTGGTGAGACGCACGGCACGTCCGCCCTGAGACGAAATTGCGTAAACGTCCATACCGGTGCCGTCGCGGTCACTGGCAAAGGCTATGGTTTTGCTGTCCGGACTCCATACAGGATAAGAGTCGTATGCCGGGTTGGAGGTGACGGCGCGAGCCTCACCTCCGGTGGCCGGAACGGTATAGATGTCGCCTTTGTAACTGAACGCTACGGTCTTGCCGTCCGGAGATATAGCCGGATGGTTGAGCCATAGCGGTGCCGAGTCACCGCCTGTGGTGGCATAGCCTTGCAAAGAGCATAAGGCTATGGCTGTGATAACGATTTTGTTCATAGTATATATTTTAGAAACTTGTATATAAGACGTTTGTCGTTGGCCAAATATAACACACGGGCCGTTGTTTATGGCGTTAAATAATGCAAAAGGCAATGGTCGCACCATATATTGGACCGAAAAACACAAAAGACACGGCACCGCAGACAAGGTTAGGACAAGCTGACATGCAATGTTGCAGTGTTGCATAGTCATGTATGTAAGCTACGGCATTTTGTCTCGGCATGTTTTGTGTCGATATTGGATGTTAATCGCAAAATTAATCAAAAAAACGGACTATGGCTGTGGTACGGGCGAAAATGTGTATCTTTGTGTCATGGCTCATAAGGTAATGCGTACGATGATGACACCCTTGACCGTTTTAGGTAAGGGCATCTTGGGTTTTGTAGTGCCCGATACATGCTATGTGTGCGGTCGTCCGCTTAGGGGAGACGAAAGGGCTATATGTGCCCACTGTCTTATCGATTTGCCGCGCACGATGTTGCATTATGTGAAAGATGATGCTGTGCTCAACGGCCTGGCTACACAAGTACCTGTGGGACGTAGTGCCGCATGGATACACTATGAAAAAGGTACGAAGGTTGCCCGTTTGATTTTGACAATGAAATTTGGCAATAGACCCATGCTCGGAATGGAAATGGGACGAAAATTTGCGCGCGAACTTATGCCTACGGGTTTTTTCGGCGGTATGGATGTGATTATGCCCATACCATTGCATTGGAGCAGGCTGGTGAAACGCGGATACAATCAAACGGAATTCATAGCGCGCGGCATAAGCTCGGTCACCGGGTTGCCTATAGATGCAGGATTGCGTGCGGTACGCCGCCATCCGGCGCAGGCACGCAAGAATGTCGAACAACGCAAGGCCAACCTTGCCGGGACAATGGAATACAAAGGAGGCGAAGGTGCATTGTCAGGCCGACATGTCTTACTTATAGATGATATCGTCACCACCGGAGCAACCGTGCGAGAGGCTGTACGTGCCTTGACGCAAGATAGCGGGGTGGGGCGCGTGAGCATTTTGTCGTTGGGCCGTGCACATTCCGTTAACGATTGACATCCGATATTGTATATACAACCGAATTTACTTTTTTTTATGAAAAAGAGAGTATATAACGTATTGTTGGTGTGCCTTTTGGCTATAACAAGTGTATTTGCGCAACCTTACGAACAGGAAGTGCGCGTCACCAATCACTCGGCGAGCATTGTACTTGCCGGGACGCTGACCACACCCCCTTCGCCCAAGGCCGTATGTGTCCTTGTTACCGGAAGTGGAGCTCAAGATAGGGATGAAACGCTTTTGGACCATAAACCATTTAAAGTTTTGGCAGACAGTCTTGCCGGCCGTGGATATGCGGTGCTACGCATGGATGATCGTGGTACCGGCGCCAGTGAAGGTGACTTTGCAGGGTCCACGGTGGATGATTTTGTGACAGATATTGCTTCCGGAGTTGGGTATGTCGACTCGCTTTTCAGCACAATTCCGATATGTGTTATCGGTCATTCGGAAGGTGGAGGTATCGCCATACGGCTTGGGGCATCAGACGAACGTGTGGATATGATTGTTACGTTGGCTGCACCTGCATGGCGCGGCGATTCGATAATAATGTCGCAATGTCGTGAGATGGCCGTACGTATGCTCGGGCATTGGGATGGTGAAGCGCTGCAACGCCAATTGCTTGATATAGCCATGAGTGATGCGTCCGAGCCGAGCGTTAGAATGTCCTTGCAATATGTTATAATGACATTACCTGAAGCATCCGTTCCGCAGGTACGCAAACGGCTGTTTGCCTCTGTGGATCAAATGTCTACGCCATACTATCGGCGGATGCTCCGCTACGACCCGATGCCTGATATAGAGAAAGTCAAATGCCCATGGCTTGCGCTCAACGGTGACCGCGATGTGCAGGTGTTGTGTGCCAATCTCGATACCATAGCAGCACATGCACCCCAAGCCGATACGATGACCATGGCCGGTCATAATCATCTGTTTCAGCATAGTTTATCCGGGATGCCGGACGAGTATGCGTCATTGCCTGAAGACATATCCATCGAGACTTTGAATGCGATAATAGCTTGGCTTGATGCCCATATTATGGGATTATAGGCGTATCCCATTACGGCAGAATATCCCAACCAGAAATAACACGCAAAACGAGGCGAGTTTTTAAGACTCGCCTCGCTTTCTTATGAGTAACTAATTGATGGCAACTCTTTCGAGTTCCGGAATATTATTCCTCTTGGTTCTTTTCGGCGTATTCTTTGAGCAGTTTCTCCTGAACGTCTGCCGGGACGAGTTCGTAGGAGGCAAACTTCATTGTGAACGACGAGCGTCCGCCGGTGATGGAGCTAAGTTCGGTGGAGTAGTTGGCCATTTCCTTGAGAGGCACCTTAGCCTGGATTTTCTCCAACCCATTTTCGCTGGACATGCCCATGATGATGGCGCGGTGTCCTTGCAGGCCGCTCATGACATCGCCCATGACATCACCCGGAACGAGGACTTCGACATCGTAAACCGGTTCGAGAACTTTTGGATTGGCGTTGCGGAATGCTTGCGAGAAAGCGTTACGTCCGGCCAGACGGAACGAGATTTCGTTAGAGTCCACCGGGTGCATTTTGCCGTCATATATGCATACACGCACATCGCGAGCGTATGAGCCAGTCAGAGGACCTTGCTCCATGCGGTCCATAAGACCTTTGACTATGGCCGGGATGAAGCGCGCATCGATAGCGCCGCCGACAATGCAGTTGCACACAACGAGTTTACCGCCCCATTGCAGCGGAATCTCCTGAGTGTCGCGAACATTCATCTTGAATTCCTGATTGCCGAAGCGATAGGTGTCCGGAGCAGGCATACCTTCGGCATAGGGCTCGATGATGATATGCACCTCGCCAAACTGACCGGCGCCGCCGGATTGTTTTTTGTGGCGGTAGTCAGCGCGTGCGGCCTTGGTGATGGTCTCGCGATAGGGAATCTTGGGTTCCTCGAAGATGATGGGCATTTTGTCGTTGTTCTCAACGCGCCATTTGAGCGTGCGTAGGTGGAATTCGCCTTGACCGGAGAGTATTGTTTGTTTCAGTTCTTTGGATTGCTCGACAACCCATGTCGGATCCTCCTCGTGCATACGAGTGAGGATGGCGCTTAGTTTTTCGCTGTCGCTCTCGGTGACTGGGCGTACTGCACGCTGATACTTCGGCGCGGGATATTTGATGAAATCGAACTCGTAATCGCAACCCTTTTCGTTGAGGGTATTGCCTGTGCGTACGTCTTTGAGCTTCACGGTGGCGCCTATGTCACCTGCCTTGAGTTCGTCTACGGCGGTCTTGATTTGACCGCATACGCAGTATATCTGAGCCAGACGTTCCTTGGTGCCGCGAGTGACGTTGTCGAGATCAGCTCCGGCTTTCAGTGTTCCGGACATAACTTTGAAGTACGACACTTCACCTATGTGCGGTTCGACGGTAGTCTTGAACATGAATACGCTCAGCGGGCCGTTGCTGTCCGGCTTGACTTCTTCGCCTGCTGTATTGAGCGGAGCGGGCATATCCTCTACGAAAGGCACAACGTTGCCCAGGAATTCCATCATGCGGCGTACGCCCATGTCTTTGGCGGCGCTGACGCAGAATACCGGGAACATGGAGCGTGTAATCAAGCCCTTGCGGATACCTTCACGCAATTCGTCTTCGCTGAGGCATTCGGTCTCAAAGAATTTTTCCATAAGAGCTTCGTCGTTTTCGGCGGCAGCCTCCACGAGAGCATGATGCAATTCCTTGGCCTTGTCCATTTCTTCGGCGGGTATTTCTTCGATGGTTGGAACGCCGCCATCGGGGCCCCACGAATACTTTTTCATCAGCAGGACGTCAATCATGGCGTTGAAGCCCGGGCCGCATTGCAGCGGGTACTGAATGGCGACAATCTTCGGGCCGAAGACTTCGCGCATCTGCTCCATGACGTTGTCGTAGTCGGCTTTTTCTCCGTCAAGTTGGTTGAGTGCGAAGATTACGGGTTTGTTTACACCGGCAGTGGTGCGGAAGATGTTTTGTGTGCCTACTTCTACGCCGTATTGGGCGTTGACAACGATAAGGCCTGTGTCTGTGACGTTGAGTGCCGTTACGGCATTGCCTACGAAGTCGTCAGCTCCCGGGCAGTCGATGACGTTGAGCTTCTTGCCAAGGAACTCGGCATATATCACGGTGGAGAACACGGAGGACCCGTATTCCTTCTCTACCGGGAAGTAGTCGCATACGGTGTTCTTTGTTTCGACTGTGCCGCGGCGTTTTATCACTCCACACTCGAAGAGCATAGCTTCTGCGAGTGTGGTTTTCCCGGATCCCTTGCTGCCCAGCAAGGAGATGTTTTTAATTTCGTTGGTTTGATATACCTTCATGTTATTAGGTGGTTTTTAGATAATACAATGTTATTGGTAAAAAAACTGGGCGCAATTTACGCACTTTTCTTTGATTTGAATGTACGCTTCGGTATGTTACGCAACATGTTTTTAACTTTTTGAAACACTTTGCCGAGTATACACATCTTTTAATTATGGCTAATATGTTTGAAGTTGTGATAGCTGTCGGAAAACGCTTACGATGTCGGACGTTGTTGAATTCAGTTGGTGACGGCATCGCAAAATATAACGAGCGCGCCATGCGTAGTGAAGATGTGCAAAAAAAGCATAAAAACAAAGGGCAAGTGTTTGTGACTGAAAAAATATGCTTACCTTTGATTAAACGTTAGAAAGCATTTGTTGTCTAAGCATTAAGACGACGAAGAAAAGACGTCTACAATACAGTTTAACAATATATCAACAATCAAAAACGAGCAAGCATGATGAAGTACAACGATTTCTTGGGCGGACTGGTGGCCTTGGCATTCGTATCGATGCCGCTGATGGCTGTGTCGCAGGACTTCGAGGACGACATCTACTATAATCCCTCGAAGGAAAAGACGACCAAGTCCCAAAAAAGTACGGCGCCTATTCGGTATGTGCCTACGCAGGACTATCCCGCAGCTGATACATATAATTACAGCAGCGCATCCACGCGCGATGTGGACGAGTACAACCGTCGTTATGCCACAACGGCAGATACAACGGCACGAGACAGCGCATACATCTCGGACAACTTTGCCTACACGCGTCGCATCGAGCGTTTTCATAACCCGGATGTCGTTGCAGCATCGGGTGATGATCAACTGATAGATTACTATTATTCGCAGCCATCCGAGACTTCCTCGGTCAATATATACGTAAATGCAGACCCGTATTTGGGTTGGGGCATATATCCGTATTATGGCTACTACGGCTATCGTCCGTATTATTCATACTATAATCCGTGGTATAGCTGGAGATGGACCTTTGACCCTTGGTATTGGGGCTCATCTTGGACCTGGGGTTATGATCCGTATTGGTATGGAGGATGGGGCTATCCCTATTGGGCATGGAGTTCTCCATGTCCGCCGCATCACCATCATCACGGCTATGGACCCGGTTCGTCATGGTATCCGTCTTCGCCCGGGTCTTATAGACCTCACGGTACGGCATCTGCCGGAAGCACCTCGAGTCGCCGCCCTGGCTCGACGTACAACGGGTACTCGCCTTCCGGAAGTGGAATGTCACGTCCCGGCAATATGGGTCGTGGCCGTGGCAATACCACTGCCACAACACCATCGACATCTACGCGCTCCGACGGATATGCTCCGTCATCCACAGGCTCGCGTCCCTCGACAGGATATAGCGGCGGAAGCTCTCGCGGACGTTATGGCAATAGCTCTTCGTCCACCGAAAGCCGTCGCAGCACTTACACACCTTCACGCAGTTCGTCCTCATCAAGCAGCAGCCGTGGGTCGTATAGCAGCGGTAGCCGAGGCGGATCGTATGGTGGTGGTAGCCACGGTGGAGGCGGAGGTGGAGGCCGTGGTCGTCGTTGATAAGGCTATAGGCAACAGCCTCCATATCTTATGAACAATAAAACAGAAAAATACATCCAGAACATGAAACGTCTCATTATTCCGGCTCTTATCGCTGTCTTGGGGATTCCTACGGTCTTAGGCCAAAGCTCCATTGACGCGTTGCAGCTTACGAGCAGTGACTTCAAAGGTACGGCACGCTTTATGGGTATGGGCGGTGCATTTACCGCACTCGGTGGCGACCTGTCGACATTGACCCAAAACCCGGCCGGTATCGGTATTTATCGACACAGCGAGATAGGTGCCACTCTCGATATCAATTTTCAAAAATCAGCTACATCATCGGCAAGTAATTCTTATTCGGCAACGCAGACTAAGGCATATTGCAACAATTTCGGATATGTAGGCGTCATACGCCTTGACGGACTGTTGCAGTCGTTCAATTGGGGTGCTACGTATAACCGTGTAACCTCTTTTGACCGCAAAACTTCCGGATATGTTGTGCCGACCAATACTTCGCTGTCCAACTACATAGCCTCATTTACGGGTGGCATAAATCCTGACGAGTTGATTTTCAGTAGTACATACAACCCCTATCGCGACAGTAGCCACGACTGGCTGAGTATATTGGCGTATAACACCTATATGATAAGCTCGTCGGATGCGCAAGGTCGGTCCTATCGGGGATTGTTCCAAACCGGTACCACCGGAGATGCCGAAACAACATTGCTCGAGCGTGGATATTTGGATGAATACAGCTTCAATTTTGGTGGCAACTTTTCCAATTTGGTGTATTGGGGCTTGTCCGTAGGAGTGACAGACCTCAGCTACACTCGCGAAGTATGGTATTCAGAGTCTATGGAGAATGCTTCGGTATATGATGCTGCATCACAGAATAACGTCAACGGCAATGCCGGTATCAACTTGAGCAACTACAAACACATCAATGGTTCCGGCTGGAATCTCAAGGCCGGTGTCATTGTGCGTCCTACCAACGAATTTCGTTTCGGTTTTGCAGTGCATACCCCCACTTGGTACTCATTGGAACACTCATACTATGGCATAGCCAGCTACAGCTACTTGAATACTAGCATTGTAGAAGGAAAGGACAATCCGTTGTCCGGATCTGAGTATACCGATAACGCCGGCTTTGACTGGAAACTGCGCTCACCATGGCGTCTGATGGCAGGTGTAGGATTCGTGGGTAGCGACTTCATCATCAGCGCCGACTACGAATACGTTGCATATCCGGATATGAATGTACAGACAGCCGGATACGACAACTGGGGTTACATCACAGGGTATTATGACAATATAGTTGTCAATGAAGACATCAAGACATATACGCGGGGTGCAAATATCGTGCGTGTAGGAGCAGAATATCGTCTCTTGCCTTCGTTGAGCCTGCGTGCCGGTTACAATTGCTCGATGTCAAACATTAAAGACGATGTGCGCAAAGGCTCTGTTATGGTTGTTACCAGTGGTACAGATCCGTCCTTCTCATTCAATAAAACCACGCAGAATATTTCGGTAGGTATTGGATATCGTTACAAATCATGGTACTTGGACGGCGCCTATGTGCACACCAATCGCAAAGGCACGTTGCATGCATATACTGATTTCAACGGATACAGGGCTCCGAAATATGATGTGACAGACAACGATAATCAGATAGTACTATCTATGGGTTTCAAGTTCTGACGCAAAACATAGACAGACATTATATAATATAAAAGATGGGGCGACCAAGTGTTGCCCTCATCATTACATATAAGAGTATAAGAGATTATAGTAGTATTTATTAGCCCTTGTTATGCTACATAGTTGTCAGTGCCTCGACACCGTCTACCCGGCCGAAGTCTACGAGACCGAAGCCGAAGCGCTGGCTGCACTTGAGGCTTACGACATCAACAACTGCTGCGACTGCATCGTTAATGGTGATGCCGATGATATTCTCATGGTGTGGGTATCGGTCGCCCGTTGCGACTACAACCCCGAGGATATCGATGGCGAACTGGATGCCTGTGCGCTGCTTTCGGAAGCGGAAAAAACCACCAATGTGTACACGAAGGAGTTCGTGCTTGGCGCTGACGAGGAGTGGGGCACAGATTACTATAATGAGGACTACCGCATCGGGGCTCACCCCTTTACCGATGCCGAAATCAAGGAGGGCAAAGGCGCGTCTATGACGCTGACCGATGCTGCCGGCAAGGTCATCAAGTCTGAGACCTATACTCGGAAGCCCGGCTGCTCGACTTGGACGACGGCCATCGGGCGCACTACTCGTAAGGCCGTAGGCCTGGCTATCGCTCAAGCTCGCAACGCCGCAGGGCTTTCGGTTCGCGACCTCGCCGACCGCTGTGGTCTTGATGCCGGTCACCTCTGCCGTATCGAAAACGGACGCATGAACGTGACCATCGACACGGTCGCCAAAATCTGCGAAGCGCTCGGTCTGCGTCTTGAAGCGGTGTCGGCTTCTGAAACGAAATAAACCGAAAGCGACCGCGTCTGCTCTACATGGCGCGGTCGCGCTTGCCTTTCTGAAATTAAAAAATCGTGATGTATATCTCGGATATTTAATGTATCTTTGCGAAAAAATTAGCATCGTATGGATAAAGCAATGGCAAACGCGCAAGTGTATGTGGTGCAGTTTTTCGGCGCACCGCTTCCCGATGAGCCTCGGCGGAGGTTCTTTCTGTTCTCGTCGCTGGCCGCTATCTATGATAAGTTTTCCGCTGCGCAGGTCGGCTGCTCATTGGGCAATCTCTACAACCTCCGCGTCTCTAATGGCGTACCTTACAGCGGCAAGCTCTGCATGGTGTGGCGCGAGCCGCTTTATTCCAAACGCCGCAAAACCGATTGAACAATGGCGCGGTCGCGCTGTTCGTAGCTCAAGTTAGAATTTATGGCCGATAATTGTCGTATTTTATTGTAAAATAACAATCTGTAATATTGCCTATGGATAAAACAACAAAAAATATCATTGAGGCAGGCATTACGCCTGCCGAATTCGACGACCTTTTTGCCGATGATTTTCCAGCGGAAGATTACCTTTTGGAGTTCCCTTCGCAGGCACACCGCTATGCGCATCTCGCAGACTTGGCTTTGGCTCGTGGTGATGATTTTCTTGCTGAGTATTTTCTTAAAAAAAGCGGAAAACCATCTATTATTGATTTTTGCGATTAGGAAACCATTTTTTTATCATCGCCGCCCATTCAGTATTTGATTTTTCATTTTCGAATGCCGCAAGAACTTCATCCATCCCTTGTGTGAACCCTTTTTTATCTGCGTGCTTTTTGAAAAATGCGTATAGTTGAGCATCCATAGTGTCATATTTTTCCGTCGTCAGCATCTGCGACCATTCTTGTCCTAACTTCTCTGGATTGACTCCTGCTTTTTTACAAAAATCCAGTACTCTTTTTATCCACTTGCCATACCCATCCCCTTTGACAATGAGCTGTGATGCGCCATCGGTGTTGCCCCCGAGCCTGCGAATAAAACGTGCGACCGTAGCTCTGGAGGCGAGTTCGTTCATTGTTTCCATTGCCGTGCGCTTATAGTCGCCGGAGTAATGTGCCTTAAGCCGCACATATTTGCTCGCTTTTTGGTGCAATAGCTCATGAACGATTGTCACAACACCTCTGAGTTGGGCAAGAGACATTTTATCCTTGGTGCGAATTTTATCTAAAGCCCCAACAATTGTATCGAGCGGACTTTTTTTCTCCCAGCCCTTGTTTGAGTTAAAGGCGATTTCAATGTCGTGTTTCGAGTAGCCCATTGTAAATGACCCATTGAGCGGAGGCCGATCGAAGCTAACAAAATCAATTCGTACATTATTGAATTCCTGTGGAAACTGGTCGTAAAATGCATGCATAACTCTCTTTACATCTGAAATGTCGGTTATCTTCTGTTGCTCAAGAACTTTGCGCATTGCTGCTACCTGTTTCGTCTCTCCAGCTCGTTCAATTATTCGTTTATCCCAACGCTGGCGAATGTCTTGTATTTGTTTCGCTGTGCGTTGTGCGTGTCTTACAACGATGCCGTAGAGCAAATTGAACTCATCCGTATTAAACTTCTTTTTTTCGGCAATACTGGTCATGACCATCAGCCTACCGTACCGACCCCTATCGCTTACATTGATTGCGTCAAAGTTTATACGGTTCACCAGACGGCGGCTCCATCTGAACTGAATGTCTTGGATTTGTGCGATTGTCCGCTTGGCGTGGCGTTCGGCGGCGATGCCGAGCGTTGTCGATGATGCGCGTGCCTGCTTGGTTGTGATGCCTGTATACTTGGCGTTGTCGCGAATGAAGTACGGCAGCGAGTGGCCGTTGGCGATGCGGTCGCGATTATTCTCCACCCAGCCCTTGA
>UMDL01054611.1_pt1 | contig 24729 bp, 19 predicted proteins | sample 1964481 | NCBI WGS metagenome assembly UMDL01 (sample SAMEA4835993, study PRJEB28245) | human gut metagenome | biome: gut microbiome; material: fecal sample | place: Denmark | collected 2008 | reverse complement strand
ACTCTTTTAGTTGTAATTCGTCGAACTCACGTTATTATAAGGCAGCCGAGGCTTCGGTAGACACTAATTTCTTCAATCTCTTTGACTACCGCCTTGTCGGTTGCCATAGGGACAGGGTTCTGGAGAACGAGGACGAGGTGATACTGACCGAGACGTTCGCCAAGAAAGTGTTCGGAAACGAAGATCCTATCGGCAGGACATTGAACGTTGACAAGGATAAGTGGACGGTGATCGGTGTCGTTGAGGATTTCGGACCTACCGATGTGTTCAAGCATTACGATCTGTTCACAAGCATCAAACGCGCGCAGAAGCGTGTAGCGTGGATGGACAATTTCGGCAGCACGATTCCGATCGTCCGTCTTGATGAAGGGACTGATGTGGATAAGGTGCGTGATGATTTTCTTAAAAAGTATCTCGGGTACTGGAATTTCTATAAGGCTGACAATTCTGACAACGCCTTTTTGTGGGGATCGAGTGTGACGAGGCTTGACAAGGTTTATTTTTCGGGTATGGATGCTTGGAGCTGTCTAAGGACCGGTGACGGGAAACAGGTTGAGCTTCTGTTCATCGTGGCTCTGGTGCTGCTGGTCTCCGCCATATTCAATTATATCAATCTGACTGTCGCGCAGACGGGGAAGCGTGCCAAGGAAATGGCCACCAGGCGGTTGCTTGGCGAAAGTTCAAGGAATATAGTTGCGAGGTACATCGCTGAGTCATTTGCCTTTACGACCGGGTGCTTCATCGTGGGCTGTTTGCTGGCATATTTATGCAAGCCTGTGTTTGACAGGATTTTGAGTACCGACATTGTGCTGACTCCTGATTTGACCACAGTGCTTTGGGCCGTTCTTGCGTTGGTTGTCATCTCCGTGGTCTCGGCTTTGCTCCCTGCGATGCTTGTCTCACGCTTCAAGCCGATTGATGTCGTGAAAGGCGAGTTCCGTTTCAAGAACAAGATGATATTCGGCAAGGTGTTCATCGTGCTTCAGACCGTGTTCAGCGCCATCCTTATCACAATGGCCATCGTGATGACAGCGCAGGTGAGCTACCTCGTGAACCTTCCGGTGGGCTACGAGACAAAGGATGTCATTCAGGTCAATTCACGAGATGTAGGCTATAGGAGAGGACCTCAGGAGGCGCTTCGCACCAGATTGAAGGCTTTGCCTCAGGTGGTTGACGCAGGACTTGGAATCACTTCTCCGATTTCTTGCGGAGCGAACGGCCTTCACGATGAGAACAATCAGATAATCGGTTGGATGCGTATGGCCCAGTTGGACACGACTTCGCTTAGTATTCTGGGAATCAAGGTCTTGGAAAAGTACAGCGAACTCTCTTCGCCAAAAGTGCTTTTGACTGAGACTTCAAAGAGAACCCTCGGTGTGACGGCGGAGCATCCTTACGCTGGCGGAAGCTACACCAATGGTGAATATGAAATCTGTGGCGTCATCCCGGATTTCCGCGCCAACAACGCTCTGTTCGAGCCGATGGAGAACGAGCGTAATTCCATAAGGATTATCGACGAGAATTATGATTATGCCTTCATTCAGCTTCTTAAGATAACGGGTGATCGCTCCGAGGCTATGGCCGCGGTCAGGAATGTCTGCAAAGAGTTTGCGAAGGAGACCACAGGCGTTCCTGTGGAGATGGAGGCTTACTATCTGGACGAGAAACTGGTAGATGATCTGAAGGGCACCAAGAACACGATGCTTCTCGTGATTTCGTTCATGGTCATGGCCATCCTGATCTCGGCTCTCGGCCTGTTTGCTATGTCGCTCTATTTCACTGAGCAGCAGAGCCGCCAGATCGCTGTCCGCAAGGTTTTCGGCGCGGAAGTCAGCTCGGCCGTATGGACATTGTCCAAGTCGTTCATGGTCATGAGCCTTGTCGCCGTCGTGCTTGCCGTTCCGTTTGCGGTATGGGGCATAACCTATTATCTCCAAGGATTCTACACGAAGATCACTTACCCTTGGTGGGCGATTGTCCTCGCTGCCTTGATCTCACTCCTGATTTCGTTCCTCTCCGTTGTCGGCCAGACCTACGCCGCCGCCACCGAGAATCCGGTCAAGACTCTTGGTCGGGATTGATGTTGTGTCCTACAGCCCGAAGTATCTCTCGAAGAATGCCTGTATCTTATCGATAACGGACTTTTTCTTCTCTTGCCTGTTGCCACCACCAAACCTTGACATTGGAGGAAGAATCTTGTCAATGTCTGTTCCTGTGGTCCTCACCTGCCCGTCCCGGAAGCTATTGTCAATGAACGACTTTGTCTCTTGTGGCTTGAGATGTTCACTCTCTATGATTTCTTTCAGGTCTTCATCTTTCCGCTGCTGGACAAAGTCTTTCCAACTCTTTTCCACATCAGTATTTGCATTTACACTACCAATGAAGTTTTCAATAAGTTCTTTCTTGCTCCTGAGCTGCATGCTTGAACCTATGGCTTTGGAAATATTCACAAGTATCTCCTTGTTTGTGCAGTTGCTGTCGTGATATTTCTGGACAAGAAGGAGAATATAGTCAATGTTTATCTCCACCTGCCTTATAAGTTCAGTCTCAAACACAAGATCATCATTAATGTTCTCTTTGTCCCCGGGTCTGCGTCTTCTCCACTTTTCCTGAAGATCGAGATAATTGCTCTGATAATCCTGCAACTGCCTGTCAGTGATTATTTTCTGTCCCTCAAACTGGTCAAAAGTGGAAAGGATGTTGATGGATTTGAGCAGGCTTCCAAACAAAGCCACAAACCGTCTCTCCGCATCTTCACCCAAGATTGGCTGCCCATCAGGGAACTCATTTTGAAGCTGCTCCACAAGTTCCTTATAACCATAACAGTGTTTCCCCTTTTCCGTGTCGTATCCGTCATAATAAGACAGGAAGTCTTTCAACACCACAATACTGCTTGCATCCTTGTCTCCAAAGAGAGCGATGGCATCATCAGTAGCCTGTTGGAGATCCCTGAAACAGACTATATTACCAAAGGTCTTGACAGAGTTCAGTATTCTGTTTGTCCTGGAAAATGCCTGTATCAGGCCGTGCTGTTTCAGGTTCTTGTCCACAAACAATGTGTTGAGGGTGGTGGCATCAAAGCCTGTAAGGAACATATTCACCACTATCAGCAGATCCACCTGCCTGTTTTTCATCCTCAATGACAGATCCTTATAATAGTTCTGAAACTTGTCGCTTGAAGTGTCATAGTTGGTGGAGAACATCTTATTATAGTCCAGGATAGCTCTTTCAAGGAAGTCCCTTGACTGCTGGTCAAGCTGTGTTGTGCTTTCAGGGTTCTCTTCCGCGAGTATTCCATCAATCTCTTCCTCATTTGCACCATAACTGTATATGGTAGCTATCTTCAATCTCTGTGCTTCAGGAATCTCTGCTTGCTGCCTTTTGAACTCATTGTAGTATGCTTTGGCCATAGGGATGGAAGCCACTGCAAACATAGCATTGAAGCCATTCAGTTTCTGCTCTGTCTTGTGTTCAGAGACTTGGGCTCCCTTTCTGGCACTTGCCACTTTGTGAATATCATCCAGCACACGGAAAGAATAGTACGAACTCCGCTTTGTCTTCTGGTCAAAGTGCTCAAGGATGTATTTCACCACCTGAGATATTCTTTCAGGAGAGGCCATAGCTTTCTCCCTGTCTATGGCTGAAATCTGTTCATCATTGATATTGTCTTTCTCCTTGATGGTATTCACATAGTCTATCCTGAAAGGAAGGACATTCTCATCATTGATGGCATCCACTATGGTATATGTATGGAGTTTGTCCCCAAATGCCTGCTGGGTTGTTTTCAGTCTCATATCTCCACCAGTCCCTGCATTCTGTGCAAAGATTGGAGTGCCTGTAAAACCGAACAGATTATATTTCTTGAAGTTCTTGGTGATGGAACTGTGCATCTCACCGAAGTTACTCCTGTGGCACTCATCAAAGATTATCACCACCCTCTGCTGAAATACAGGATGGTTCTTGTTCTTCTGCACAAAGATGGAGAGCTTCTGGATGGTGGTGATTATAATCCGGTAATCATGATAGCCACCCTTCTTATCCTTATTCTCCAATTGTCTTTGAAGCACTGCAGTGGAAGTGTTTCCATCAGCAGCCCCTTCCTCAAAGCGGTTATACTCCTTCATGGTCTGGTAGTCAAGGTCTTTCCTGTCCACGACGAAAAGAACCTTGTCTATATAAGGGAGCCTGGAAGCCAGTTGGGCTGTCTTGAATGATGTCAATGTCTTTCCGGAACCTGTTGTGTGCCAGATGTATCCACCACCCTTGATGCTGCCATACAACTTGTAGTTGTTGGCAACATTTATCCGCTGGATTATCCTTTCCGTGGCTGCAATCTGGTATGGTCTCATCACCATAAGCATCTTCTCACTGGTGAAGACACAGTATTTGGTAAGGATACTCAGTAGGGTGTGCTTTGAGAAGAATGTCTTGGTGAAGTCCAGAAGGTCTGTGATGACCTTGTTGTTGCTGTCAGCCCAGAAAGAAGAGAACTCAAAGGAATTGCTTGTCTTCTTTGACTTGTTTCTGCCGCCTGTCTCCTGCTCTTTGAGGTGATTGGCGCGGGTGGTGTTCGAGTAGTATTTGGTATTTGTGCCATTTGAAATGACAAATATCTGCACATACTCATACAGGCCGCATCCTGCCCAGAAACTATCTCTCTGATAGCGGTTTATCTGGTTAAAGGCCTCTTTCAACTGTACGCCCCTGCGTTTCAGCTCAATGTGTACGAGGGGGAGTCCGTTGACAAGTACTGTCACGTCGTACCTCGTGTCGTAGTTTCCGCCTTCCTCGACATACTGGTTTATGACCTGGAGGGTGTTATTATGGATATTGTCCTTGTCAATGAGTTTGATGTTCTGGCTTTCGCCGGTGTCTCTTTTAAGAACCTGGATATAGTCATCCTGTATCTTGGCTGTCTTGGCTACAATATCATCGTTCTTGTTGGCTATGCAGGTGTTGAAGAACTGCTCCCACTCACTATCCGTGAAATGGTAGTGGTTCAGTTTCTCCAGCTGGGTCCTGAGGTTGGAGATAAGGTCAGTTTCTGTATGGATAGGGAGAAATTCATACCCCTGTTCACCAAGGAGCCTGATGAACTCTTTCTCCAGATCTGCCTCACTTTGGTAGGCTTCTGCTGGAGTTGCCACGTGGTCATACTCCGCAACCACAGTGTATTCCTGGCTTTCAGCTATGATATTGTATTGTGCCATTATTATGTTTCTCGTGTTTTGTTATGCTCCTTTTCTTTTGAAGGTCAGGAGTTTATCTCTGTAATACTCGTATTGTTGTCTGCGCTTTTCAATCTCGGCAGGGAGACCCTGGGTGAGGTCGGTGGTGAGGGTGTATAAATTGTCAAGAATTGAAACAATTCGTTCTTGTTCTTTTAATGATGGTAGAGGGATCTTAATCTTTGCAATGCTATCTGGTTTAATGTCCTTTACTTTGGTTCCATAAGTGTATTTCTTTTTCTGATTGAAGAAATACTCTGTTTGAAAGAAATAAGAGATATATTTAGGATTTTGATTGTGCCTAAAAACACAAGCGTGTCCTCCAGTACAGATGTTTTCCTCCCCAAGCCAAGCTACGGATTTGCAAATATCCTCGACATTTTCACTTGTACAAGCTATAACTAAGTTTCCTTTTTCTACTTGCAATAAGTGTGATGCCAGTTCTCTGTTGACATAAGTCAGTGTCTTATCTGCAAAAGCTCCGAACCGAGTGTAAATCTGACCATAATGAATACAGCCTATTCCTTCTTTCGTAAAGTCCTTCTTTTGTAATCCATTACCTCTTGTGAAAGTTCCAAGTTCACCTAACGTGTATTCTTTGACGTTTTGTTCTGTGGTAAAATTTGTGAGTAGATTATCTCTGTAATAGTTGTATTGTTGCTTTCTTTTTTGCAGTTCTGCTTGCAGTTCTGCTTGCAGTTCTGTAAAAGTATCTAGTATCCTCACAATCTCTTCCTGTACAGGAAGTGGCGGCACGGGGATTTCAAACTCTTCTGTAACCCCAAGTGATATCTGTGGAAGGGCTCCCATACCAGATGCTGCATCTCTAAAAGTCTGTATGTTTGACTTTAAGATATAGTAAAGGTATTTTACAGACTTCTGGTTGAAAGTGGTGTATGCCCACATCTCATTCTTGAATGTGAAAGGCTTGTCATAATAGACTGCATCAATCACACCTCTTGACTGGATAAGGACTGCTGGCACCCTTGTAATATTTGCATTCGGGATGTCTTTTTCATTTGCATCAATGACTGTCTTACCTCCTGCAAATATTCTCACAGAACCATCAGGAGTTGCTATCTCCTTCATCTTTCCTGCTGTGATGGGAGTCCCTTTTATCCTCTTATAAACATCCTTAATTTTATAATACTCCACCCCATCCGGACAGTATTGTTCTATCAGTTCCTCTAACTTGCTCATATTTTCTTCTGTCAAGTATTGCTTTTCCCTTTTAATTGCTTACATTTGCATCGGAGATTTTTTTTATTTGAATGGTTGAGGGGCTCGTCAAACTTATTTTAAAAAGCATTCGCCCACGGGTGAGTGCTTTTTGCTTTTAAGAGATGTACTGACGGAAGTACTCTCAAAGGCCGCTCTCAGCTCTCAAGCTAACAACAGTTCTTATAAAAATGAAAAAAATCTCTATCATCATTAAGTTTGACGAGCGCCCTGACACAGAGTGCAGAGCAGCTCACAAACCTGTTTTTGTCAGAGGCCATTTCAGATTGGCCGGAGGCAAAAAGGTTTACGTGAAGGCCCACTACCGTAACCGGTAGGCGGACAGCCTTGTCTGAACGCCCGTCAGTATCGGAGCCGCTCCCCACACGAGCGGCTTCGTCATTACCTTCCACTCCGAAATGGCACAATGACATCATATTTCTATTTCCTTTATAATCTTGTCAATTTCAGCCCTCAACACATTCTCCCTCTCCACGATCTCTGCAAGTTCAGCATTGAGCTTCACGATATCCACCTTCTCCCTGGTATCCTCCTGTTCAACATAGGTGGATACAGACAGGTTGTAGTCAGCCTTGGCTATGTCATCATTTGCCACAAGCTTGCTGATATATTGCACGTCTTTCCTGTCAGTGAAGATGTCCAGAATATGCTGGATATTCTCCTCTGTGAGTTTGTTGGAATTGGTGACCTTGACACATTCCTTGGTAGCATCTATGAACAGAGTGCAGTTATCCTTCTTGGCCTTCTTCAGCACCATGATGCATGTGGCAATGCTGGTTCCAAAGAAAAGATTGTCAGGGAGTTGGATAATGCAATCTACATAGTTGTTGTCGATCAAGTATTGTCTTATCTTCTTCTCTGATCCACCCCTATACATCACGCCGGGGAAACATACTATGGCAGCTGTGCCATTGCCTGCAAGCCAGGAAAGAGAGTGCATAATGAATGCAAGGTCAGCCTTGGACTTTGGTGCAAGCACCCCAGCAGGTGCAAATCTCGGATCATTGATAAGGGTTATATCATCATCCCCTTTCCACTTGGTTGAATAAGGCGGGTTTGAGACAATTACTTCAAAAGGCTCGTCATCCCAATGCTGTGGAGAAAGAAGTGTGTCTTCACAGGCTATGTCAAACTTGTCATAGTCAATATCGTGAAGGAACATATTGATCCTGCACAGGTTATATGTGGTGAGGTTGATTTCCTGTCCGAAGAAGCCCTGGCGGACATTGTCCTTTCCCAATATCTTCGCGGCTTTCAGCAGCAATGAGCCTGAACCGCAGGCCGGGTCATATACTTTATTGACCTCACTCTTGCCCACTGTGGCAAGTTTTGTCAAAAGCTCACTTACTTCCTGCGGCGTGTAATATTCGCCACCGCTTTTTCCTGCATTTGAAGCATACATTCCCATCAGGTATTCGTATGCGTCACCGAATGCGTCAATGGTATTGTCTTGATAATCACCCAATTTCATTGACTCGATGCCTCTCAGGAGTTTGACTAGTTTTTCATTTCTCTTGATGACGGTAGCGCCCAGTTTGTTGCTGTTCACATCGAGGTCCGCAAACAGCCCCTTGAAGTCATCCTCACTTGCAGTTCCCTTTGCGGAGTTTTCAATGGCGGAGAAGATACCTTCAAGTGTCATATTCAGGTTGGGGTCAGCATCACAAGTTTTGCAGATGTTCTCAAACAGTTGTGAAGGAAGTATGAAGAACCCCTTGACATTCACCATCTCTTCCCTTATGCCTTCTGCCTGTGCATCATTAAGGTCAGCATAATTGAAGTCCTTGTTGCCTGTCTCCCATTCACCCTTGTTTATGTATGTTGTGATGTTTTCAGAGATATATCTGTAAAAGAGCATCCCCAAGATGTAGGATTTGAAATCCCATCCATCCACGGAGCCTCTCATCTCATCTGCTATTGCCCAGATGGTTCGGTGGAGTTCTGCACGCTCCACTTCCTTTTTATTGTCTGTCATAAAGTTGATTATCTTGCCTTTGCAGAGTAAAGGTATGAAATAATCACCAAATAGGCAAAATAGTGGCCCTTTATAAGTTCAAATATAAGTTTAAATATCATTTGGACTGCAGGAGGCACTCCAGGTCACGCTGAAAGCTATGCCACAAGTGAAGGATGCCGGATTGGGTATCAAAAAGAAACCTTGACATCACGGCGGAGCATCCTTTTGCCGGCGGCAGTTACACAAATGGGGAATATGAAGTCTGCGGCGTCATTCCTTATCTCCCTGCTGTCCGTCCTCGGCCAGACCTACAGCGCCGCAACCCGCAACCCCGTCAAGACCCTCGGTCAGGATTAAGTTAGCAGTTCATCGCGCCGCAGCAGTGGATAACCTGCCCGGAGACATAGCCCGAAAGGTCGCTGGCAAGGAACACCGCCACGTTGGCCACATCCTCAGGTGTGCCACCGCGGCGAAGCGGGATCTGCTTTACCCAAGCGTCGCGCACTTCCTCTGAAAGGGCGTTGGTCATGTCCGAGACGATGAATCCCGGGGCGATGCAGTTGGCTCTGATTCCGCGCGGCCCCATCTCCTTGGCAATGGATTTGGCCAGACCGATGAGACCGGCTTTGGATGCGGAATAGTTGCACTGGCCGGCATTGCCTGAGACTCCCACGACAGAGGACATGTTGATGATGCTTCCTCCTCTCTGGCGGGCCATGATCGGAGTGATGGCGTGGATGAAGTTGAACGCTGACTTAAGGTTCACGTTGAGGACAGCGTCCCACTGTGCCTCGGTCATCCTGAGCATGAGTCCGTCCTTGGTGATGCCGGCGTTGTTCACAAGGATGTCAATCCTTCCGAAATCCGCAAGAATCTGGTTCACGACGTTGTGCGTCTCCTCGAAATTGGCAGCGTTGGAGGCGTAGGCCCTTACCTTGTGGCCGAAAGCCTCGATGTCCTTAACGGTCTGCTCTCCGGCTTCATTGATAACAAGATCAGTGAAAGCCACGTCAGCTCCCTCGGAAGCGAACTTCATGGCGATTGCCTTACCGATTCCTCTTGCGGCGCCCGTGATGAGGGCTACCTTTCCGTCTAAAAGTCCCATAATATTCAGTTAAATAAATTAAAATCTCCAGTCGGCGCTCCGCCATGTTCAGATGGTTTTGGCGCAGGGTGTATGCCGCAAACTTTAGACCACAGACGAAGCCTCGGTCATATTCATTTTCCGGCAAACAACCGCAAAAGTAAGCTATCTTCCCACGATGAGCAAATCTTTAGGCCGCAATTTGGTGAAAGAAAGGAAGAAGTGGCGAAAGCCACGAATAAAATGGCTATCTTTGCCGGGACGGAACAATGAATGTTCCTAAAACTGAATAGAATGTATGTCCATCTCATAAAGATGGATGCGGAACAATAGATTTTTGACACCGATGAGTGAGATACGCAACCCTCAGCTCTGGGAAAGCGGAGAGCTGAAAATAGAATGGGTAAGGCATCACATGCCACTGCTTGAAGGTCTGGAGAAGGAATTTAAGGAGACAAAGCCGTTCAAAGGGCTGAAAGTAGCCCTATCCGTACACCTGGAGGCCAAGACGGCCCATCTCTGCGAGGTTCTCTCCGAAGGCGGCGCCGAGATGTACGTCACGGGAAGCAACCCTCTATCCACCCAGGATGACGTCGCGGCGGCGCTCGCGCACGAAGGTCTGAACGTCTTCGCGGTCCACGGAGCGACTCCCGAGGAATATGAGCACGGCATCAGACGGGTTCTCGAATGCGGCCCTAACATCATCATCGATGATGGCGGAGACCTTGTGACAATGATCCACGAGGACTACCCACATCTCATTCCGAACATCATCGGCGGCTGCGAGGAGACCACCACCGGAATCCTCCGGCTTGAGACGATGAACCGTGAAAAGAGGCTGAGATTCCCGATGATGCTTGTCAACAACGCGGCCTGCAAACATTTCTTCGACAACCGCTACGGCACGGGCCAGTCTGTCTGGGACGGCATCAACAGGACAACCAACCTGATCGTGGCCGGGAAATATGTAGTGGTCGCAGGCTACGGATGGTGCGGCAAGGGCGTGGCGATGAGAGCCAAGGGACTCGGCGCGAAAGTGATTGTCACAGAGGTGGATCCTATCAAGGCGATGGAGGCCGTGATGGACGGATTCCAGGTTATGGGCATGGCCCAGGCCGCCGCAGAAGGCGACATATTCGTGACTGTTACCGGCTGCGACGATGTCATCACCAAGGAGCATTTCCTCGCGATGAAGGACGGAGCGATCTGCTGCAACGCCGGGCATTTCGACTGCGAGGTGAACGTCGCCCAGCTTAAGGAACTCGCTGTGGGAGAGAAACCTGCGAGGCAGAATATTCAGGAGTACACCCTCCCTGGCGGTCGCAGGATCTACATCATCGCCGAAGGAAGGCTTGTGAACCTCGCCGCGGGAGACGGCCATCCTGCCGAGATCATGGACATGTCGTTCGCCATCCAGGCTCTCAGCGCCAAGTACTTGGCCGACAACAGGATGGTACTGGCGAGGGTACCGGGTGAGATGCTTCACAGCGTCCCTGAGTCAATCGACCGCGAGGTGGCCTTCAGGAAGCTGAAGGACTGGGGCATAACGATCGACACCCTGACCCCGGAGCAGCACAGGTACCTTTACGGAGAATAACCGCTGAGGAATATTCCCGAAAAATCATTGATTATCCTTAATGCTTTAATAATTAGAGTAACACACTATGAGACTTATTCCGATCTACACCTGGACAAAAGGCATCCGGAACTTTGACCATAGAAGGAAACAGTTTTCCAAGCAGCCTTGGGCGCAGGGAGTGCTTCTGCTCTGCTGCGTGGTGGTGGCGATGCTTCTGGCCAACCTTCCATTCACCAAAGAGTTCTACCACAACGTTCTGGAGACCGACATCTCCCTAAGGTTCCAAAGCCCTGGCGGAGAGAGCATTCTGTTCCCTAACGGAATGACCGTCGAGAAGTTCATCAACGACATCCTGATGACGGTCTTCTTCTTCACTGTCGGCCTTGAGATCAGGCGGGAGATGAAGAACGGAGAACTGTCCAGTGTGAAGAAAGCGATGATGCCGGTGATCGCCGCGTTCGGTGGCGTCGTGGCTCCGGCCTTGATCTTCGCAGCCGTCAACCACGGTTCCGCCGCCGCTTCAGGTTGGGGAATCCCTACCGCCACGGACATCGCCTTCGCGGTCGGCATCCTGTCCATTCTGGGCGACCGTGTGCCGGTGTCGCTTAAAGTGTTCCTGACGGCGCTCGCCATCGCCGACGACTTGATAGCCATTCTTGTCGTGGCCTTGTTCTACGGCGGCACCATCAACTTCGGACTGCTGAGCATCGCATTTGTACTGATAGCAGGAGTGCTGCTGATGAACAAGTTAGGCGAGAAGCGCGGCTGGTTCTACCTTGTCCCGGCCATCGCGATCTGGTCGTTGTTCTACTATGCCGGCATCCATTCCACGATGTCCGGTGTCGTGATGGCGTTCCTTGTGCCGATGACCCCGAGATTCAGCGAGGCCTACTTCAACAGAAAGCGCCGCCAGTATATCCGAAGGCTCAATGAATATAACAGCATAGAATCCACCTCCTCCGAGTTCCCTAACGGCCCGCAGAGGCATTGCCTGAGACGCCTGTCGGCCATCTCAAGGGACTCAATGGGCATGAGCTACCGCCTTGAGCACGCCCTCGGCCCTTGGGTAAACTTCCTGATCATGCCGATCTTCGCACTTGCCAACGCCGGTGTTGAGATTCCTGACGTGTCCTACTTCAACGTGTTCCATTTCGATCAGGCTCTTGGCAGCGTGAGCATGGGAATATTCCTTGGCCTCGTCCTCGGAAAGCCGCTCGGCATCTCTCTCGCCAGCTTCATCGCCGTCAAGCTTCGCTTCGGCGAGATGCCTGCCAAAGCCACTTGGACGATGCTGATCGCCGTGGCCTGTCTCGGTGGTATCGGCTTCACGATGTCGATCTTCGTGGACACCCTCTCATTCGGTGACCAGACTCCTGAGGTCATGGCCCGACTGCGTGACATGGGTAAGGTCGCCGTGCTGATGGGATCCCTGTTCGCAGGCATCCTGGGCAGCGTCCTTATCAATGTTGTCCATGCGATCCAATCCCGCAAGTCATAGCGGAACCTCTTGTTGACAAACAGATCAGACAAAAGTGAAAAGTTTGGGAAGCTGCCTTGGGGCACTGAAGCGGATGTCCATCCCGGCAAGGAGATGGATGTTGATCCGCGTGCTTCTCGGGATCATCCGCATCGCGGCCTCCCTGTCGTTTGTCTGGATCTGCAAGGAGATCGTGGATGTCGTCACCGGCGCGTCAGAAGCCGCTCTGACCGGCAGGATAGCCTTGATGATGGGCATCATGGCCGTTCAGCTGCTTTGCAACGTTTTCTCTTCCTATTGTGAGAAATTGGGGCTGCTCAAAGTCAACAACACCCTGCGCGCCGAATTGTTCTCAAAGGTCATTTCAAGTGAATGGACAGGTCGCGAAAGATTCAACAGCGGAGATGCGGTCAACCGCCTGGAAGAAGACATAAGGGTTGTGACCGACTTGCTGTGCAGCCATATTCCCGGATCAATTGTGACGGTGTGCCAACTTGCCGCCGCGTCAGTCTACATGCTGATGATGGCACCCGGTCTGCTGTGGGTACTGGTGTTCCTGATGGTGCTGGCCGTAATAGGCTCAAGGCTTTTCTTCTTCAAACTCAGGTCTTTGACATCCGACATCCGAGCATTGGACAGTGATGTGCAGCAATTGATTCAGGAGAATCTCCAGAACCGTGTGATAGCTTTGACCCTGATAGGTGTCACAAGGGTTGTCGGCGCCTTGGACACTCTTCAGAACCGCTTGAAAGACAAGGCTGTACGTCGGCTCAACTACAATGCCGTGGCCCGCGGGTTCATGTCGCTTGGATTCATGGGAGGCTATGCGGCGGCGTTCCTGTGGGGAGCCTTGGGCATCAAGAACGGGACTGTCAGTTTCGGTATGATGACAGCCTTTCTCCAGTTGGTCGGTCAGGTTCAGAGACCGGTGGCCGATCTCGCCAGGGAATTGCCGGCGTTCATCCATGCGTTGACTTCCATCGAGAGGCTGATGGAACTGGAGAGCCTTCCGGCTGAAACGGATGGTCCGAAATGGATGGCGCGCGGAGCGGCGGGAGTCAGATTTGAAGGAGTGAGCTTTGAATATCCCGGCTCACACGGCACCCGCGTCCTGGACGCTTTCTCCTATGATTTCCGGCCTGGAACCCTTACCGTCGTGGCAGGTCCCACAGGAGTCGGGAAGAGTACACTCATTCGTCTCATGCTCGGACTATTGAAGCCTGACAGCGGGACAGTGACAGTCTACGATGCCGGTTCCTCCTGCGCGGCAGGAAAGCCGGCGCGCGGCAATTTCCGCTATGTTCCTCAGGGTAACTCCTTGATGAGCGGCACCATACGGGACAACCTCCTGCTTGCTGACGCCTCTGCTTCAGAGGAGGGCATGCGTTCCGCCCTGCACACCGCCGTGGCTGATTTTGTGTTTGATCTTCCGGACGGTCTGGACACTGTCTGCGGAGAAGCCGGTGGAGGCCTGAGCGAGGGACAGTGCCAGCGCATAGCCATCGCCAGAGCATTGCTTCACCGTGGCGGGATCTTGCTTCTGGACGAGTCCACCTCATCCCTGGATCCCGAGACCGAGACAAGGCTTCTCGCCAATCTTCGCTCCTATGTCCGGAACGCACCAGCCTCCGCTGACAACCCGCAGGCCATCACCGTGGTCTTCATCTCCCATCGCGAGGCCGTGATGGCCTCCGCCGATGAGCTTCTGCGTCTGTAATAAGATTCCTCTACTAAAAAACAACCTCTAAGGCCTTAGAAATACGTCGAATACGGAAGGTTGAGGCTGAGCTGGGCATCGGCTTCGGAACGGGCCTTCTCGTAGGCGATAACGGTGTCGAGATCAGGATTGACCATCACGTCAAGGTTCCAGATCAGGAGGCGGTCACCGGTCACGACCTCCTGAACGAAGCCGGCCAGACCGACGATGGCGGGGATACCGATTCCCTTGGCCAACACACAAACCTGACCGTCGGCATCCTCCTCGCAGACGGCAAGCCCGACGACATTTCGGAAATCTATCAGTGTGGAGTCTGACAGCGACAACCGCTCGGCGACAAGGACGCTGCCGGGCGGTATGTCCTCGAACGGATTCCTCTGCCCGCAGTCTCTGACCACGAACGCACGGCCTTTCGCAAAGCCTCGGACACCCGTTCCACGTACTGTCATAAGTAACCTATCTCATTACTTCCTTCGTCAGATCCCATGCGGCTCCGGGAGCGAAAACAGCATCAACCAGCTGATCATAGAACATTCCCCTCTTGGCGAGATCCAGCACATTGAAGCGGAAACGCATCAACTGTACCTTCGGGAACATATTCCTAAGCATCCCGCGGGTCACGCCGATCATCGACGGATCGTACGGCGCTCCGGCCTTCCTCAGCAGATCCTGCATCCTGGAGAATGAATATACCTGCCCCTGAAGCTTCTTCTTGAACTCCGGCCAGTTCTCCTTGATCCTCGTCAGCTGGACGCGGACGGTCTCGGCGTCGTCATATTTCTTGGTGATCTCGGTGTAGCCAAGCTCCGGCGCAGGGAAATCCTTGAAGATTTCAAGCGCCCTCTTCTGCTCCTGCTCAAGCGTAGGCCATGCCTTCACGCAGGCGTCCACATCGATCTTCGTCAGATCCATCTTGAACAGTTCGTCGAACACGGCGCACATTGTCAGCGTGCCGATCGCAACCTGGGCTCCGTGCGACTGGAGCCTGCCGTTGAAGCGGTGGTGGGTCATGTCAAGAATATGGCTGAAAAGGTGGTCGCAGCAGGAAGCCGGGCGGCTGGACTGCGCGGCCTGCATGGCTATACCGCTGAGTGTCAAGCCCTCGAACAAATCCGCCACAGCCTTCTTGTCGCCTCTTGCCACGCCATCTGGATCGGCCAGCAGATCATCCAGGCAATCCTGAAGAACATGCCAGGCATCCGGCTTGATCGGCTCAGTACCCATAAGGTCGGCGATCATCCACTCGGCTCCGGCGGGAACCTTGGCGGCCAGATCAGCGTACCCCGCGGCAGTCATGGCCTTCGGGGCGGAGGCGATCACGTCGATGTCGGCGATGATGACCTTGGGAGCCGGGCAGGAGAATGTCTGCTTGGAGTTGTGATAGGAAATCGATGCGCCAAACGACGAGAAACCGTCCACGGAAGCCGCCGTCGGCAATGTCAGATAAGACTGGCCGTAGTGGTGCGAGGCAAGTTTGCAGAGGTCGTTGATGACTCCTGAACCCACGGAAACGGTGACATATTCAGCCTCGGAAGACGGTCTGAACGCCTTCTCCGCATCCGGTTCCACATATTCAGGGTCATTCTCGATGGCCTTGGCGGCAGAGAAATCGCCCGCGATGATGTGGTCAACCATGTCTACATACCTCCAGTCCGCGTGGAATTCCTTCCTCTCGATGACATATTTCTCTGTGTGGACTCCGGCGGTCACAAACATTTCGTACACCTTCTGGCCAAGAACCTTCCAAGTGTTAAGGTCTGCCACCACAACGGCGGCCTTGCTTTCAGGGAACCATTTCTTGAACTCCTCAGGAGCCTGTGAGCTGACTCCGCAGCCCATCTCAAACACCTTCGTGTCGGTGGCGACAGTCAAGGCCTTGGCAATTCTTTCTTTTGAATCCATTATCAATGTTCTTTTAAGTAATTCTAAAATAATTCGCGGCAAAGGATAATCTCTTTTGTCGGCATAAAGTTACAAAAAATCTTTCGTAACTTAGCGACTATGAAAAAGTACATCTCAACCCTATTGGCCCTGCTGGCCGTTCCGATGATGATGGCGGCGCAGGAAAAAAGCCTCCACCAGCTCCAGCAAGAGTTTGTTGACCTGAGGCTCGGAATGTTCGTTCACTTCGGCCTCCCGACCTACCAGACAGCCGACTGGACCGATCCCGACCTCAGCCCCGAAGTGTTCAATCCGGTCAAACTGGACACCGACCAATGGGTCAAGGCCGCCCAAAGCGCAGGGATGAAATTCATCTGCGTCTCGGTCAAGCACCACAGCGGATTCTGCCTCTGGGACACAAAGACCACGGACTATAGCGTGATGAGTTCGCCTCTGCACCGGGATGTCCTGCGGGAACTGGTCAATTCCGTCCGGAAGGCCGGAATGCAGATAATGTTCCACTTCTCGATCCTTGACACCCATCACCGCATCCGCCCGACCCTACCGTACACTCCGGAGAAGATCAACCTTCTCAAAAGCCAGGTCCGCGAGCTTCTGACTGAATATGGTCCCGTCAACACCATAATGTTCGACGGGTGGGATGCCCCGTGGGGCAGGATTTCATATTCAGATGTCTCATTTCCAGAGTTTTATCACCTCATCAAGAGCATCCAGCCGAACTGCCTGGTGATGGATCTGAACGGGGCGAAATACCCTTCCGAGGCTCTGTTCTACTCCGACATCCGCTGCTACGAGCAGGGCGCCGGCCAGAAGATCTCCCCGGAGACCAACCAGCTCCCGGCGATGGCCTGCTACCCTTTGCAGAAGACCTGGTTCTGGAAGACCGAGTTCCCAGGCTCGCCCCTGAAGGATGTTGACAAGATCGTGGCCGAGAACATCATCCCGTACAACAAAGCCTACTGCACCTACATCCTGAACTCCGCCCCGAACCGCGACGGCCTGATGGATCAGAACTGCATCGATGCCCTGAAACGCATCGGCAAGATCTGGAAGAACACCGGCCACATCGTGGACGTGGCCGAGACAATGGAGCCGATCACCGACATCAACATCGCCATCGGCAAGCCGTGCGACTCATCCTGGTCCGACGACATGGACATCATGGACTTCGCCAACGACGACAACTTCCGCACCTGCTGGGTCTCCAGCCCCGAAGTCAAAGAGCCGTTCTGGAAAGTAGAGCTCGACCCCGGCAGCCTGATAGACATGGTAGTGATGACCGAACCAAAGGCTGGCGTGATGCAGGAATATGTCATTGAATATCTCCACAAAGGCACCTGGCACACAGTCTTCAGCGGCACCACCCCGACTCAGAGCCGCGTGAAAATCCACCGCTTCGACAAGGTTTACGCCGACGCCGTCCGCGTCCGTTTCACCAAATGGACCGGTCTCCTCTCCCTCGCCGAGTTCGGAGTCTACACCCCGTACGGGCAGTAAGGCCTGTCGAAGTGACCTCCACCAAAGCACCGTGGCAGCCAACCACCTGATAATCAACAATAAAAGCAATCGTCTTCAGCTAGTTACACCTGAAGACGATTGCTTTATTAACTATTAATCAGTCAGTTACTCACCACAAGATATTTCCGTTAGAATCTGTACCCGATGCCGAAAACCCATGCATAATTGCTTAGGGCGCTATCTGAATACGAAATCTGCGACCAGTCGTCACCGACGTAGATCGAATACCTCTTATAGTCAACTCCGATTCCTACCCTGAAGAAATGGCCGCATCCGGAATCAGGAAACCCACGCGGCATATCTTTCATAGAACTTGAATAATCAGATATCAAGCCACCCTTCAAATCAATGAACGGGCTCACGGTTTTGTTCAAAAAACTGTACCTCAACTGAATAAAGGTCGGTACCAAAAAGGAATTAACATCCGAAAGAGAGTGGAATTTCTGGTTCTTTATCCCGATTCCCACCCCGGCGAACAACCCGGGAAGAATATTGTACCCCGATGACACGTTCACGTATTCTCCGGAAAAACCGTCTTTGAAAAGGACTCCGGCCTCAACGTTTCCGGCGAAGCCGCGGGTGAAACTAGGATTCCGGACCTCCTGCCCGAAAGCCGCGACAGAGACCATCATCGCCATCACAGCAACAAATAAATGTTTCATTATGTAAATATTTTTATTTTAGTAAATGAACTCAAATACAGTGCCACGAACCTCTCTCGTACCAAGTCTGTAGAATCATCTGTCCGGAGAGATCCGGCAACCCCCGTGAGCAATTCGGGCGTTTCGGCGCATGGGAGGTAACAGGAGGAGGCTCTCGTGAGCGAAACAGGCGCCATGGCGCACGGGAGGTAACAAGAGGCCGCTCTCGTGAGCGAAACAGGTGCTATGACGCACGGGAGGTAACAGGAGGCCGCTTTCGTGAGCGAAACAGGCGCTATGACGCACGAGAGGTAACAAGAGGAGGCTCTCGTGAGCGAAACAGGCGCTATGACGCACGGGAGGTAACAGGAGGCCGCTCTCGTGAGCGAAACAGGCGCCATGGCGCACGGGAGATAACAAGAGGCCGCTCTCGTGAGCGAAACAGGAGCTATGACGCACGGGAGGTAACAGGCATCATAGATGACGGGAGGCTTACTGGAAGAGTTTCCTCTATAGTTATTTTTCCAGGCGTCTTTGCAAACGACTCCCAAAACCACTCCTATCCGACTTCTGATGCCAAGGAAAAACACATGGCACCCAAGATGCTATTTACGTGCGGAAAAAGCGAACTCGTGGTACGGATTTCGGTACCACGAGTTCGTTTTATTCGTTGACAGACAGGCTGTTGTCTGCCAACGCTAATGGATGCCGGTTTCGAAGGCGGAGCGGCGGCGTCATCGGGAGACAGGCGGGCGCGGAACCGGGCATATTCAATTACACACTACAACTTCCTGAGGAGGTTGTTCATGTTGACTTCCTTGTCGATGATGGTGCGGAGCTCGGCGATCGGAACCCTTTTCTGCTCCATGGTGTCGCGCTCGCGGATGGTGACGCAGTTGTCGTTCAGCGAGTCGTGGTCAACGGTCACGCAGAACGGCGTGCCGATGGCGTCCTGGCGGCGGTAGCGCTTGCCGATGGAGTCCTTAGGATCGTACTGGCAGTTGAAATCGTACTTGAGATCGTTCATCACCTCCTGAGCCTTCTCCGGCAGGCCGTCTTTGTTAATCAAAGGCAGCACGGCCACCTTGACAGGGGCAAGCGGCGCCGGGATGCCCAGCACCACGCGGGTTTCGCCGTTCTCAAGCTGCTCGACCTTGTAGGAATGGCTCAGCACGGCGAGGAACATTCTGTCCACACCGATGGAAGTCTCCACGCAGTAAGGAACGTAGCTCTCGTTGGTCTCAGGATCAAAGTACTGAATCTTCTTTCCGGAGAGTCTCTGATGGTTGCCGAGGTCGAAGTCGGTACGGGAGTGGATTCCCTCCAACTCCTTGAAACCGAACGGGAAATTGAACTCGATGTCGGTCGCGGCGTTGGCGTAGTGGGCCAGTTTCTCGTGATCGTGGAAACGGTAGTTCTCGGCACCCATCCCGAGGCTGACGTGCCATTTCATGCGGTTCTCCTTCCACTTTTTGAACCACTCCATCTCGGTGCCAGGACGGCAGAAGAATTCCATCTCCATCTGCTCGAACTCCCTCATTCTGAATATGAACTGTCTTGCGACGATCTCGTTTCTGAACGCCTTTCCGATCTGGGCGATACCGAACGGAATCTTCATGCGGCCCGTCTTCTGGACGTTGAGATATTCAATGAATATTCCCTGTGCCGTCTCCGGACGCAGGTAGATCTTGTCGTCCGCCTCGCCGGTGTTGCTGATCTGGGTAGAGAACATCAGGTTGAACTGACGCACGTCGGTCCAGTTCTTCGTGCCGGAAATCGGATCCACAATGTCGCAGTCAAGGATGATCTGCTTGTACTCCTTGAGGTCGTTGGCCTGCTCGGCTGCAACATAACGGTTGTGAACCTCGTCATATTTCGCCTTCTCCCTCAGAATGTTAGGGTTAGTGGCGCGGAACTGCTCCTCGTCGAAGGCCTCTCCGAACCTCTTGCGGCCCTTCTCGACCTCCTTGTTCATCTTCTCCTCGATCTTGCCGAGATAGTCCTCGATCAGATTGTCGGCGCGATACCTCTTCTTGGAGTCCTTGTTGTCGATGAGCGGATCGTTGAACGCCGCCACGTGGCCTGAAGCCACCCAAGTCTTAGGGTGCATGAACACGCAGGAATCAATGCCGACGATGTTCTCGTTCAGCCTTGTCATAGCGTTCCACCAGTACTGCTTGATGTTGTTCTTCAGCTCGACGCCCATCTGGCCATAGTCATAGACCGCGGCCAGTCCGTCATAAATCTCACTTGACGGGAATATGAACCCGTACTCCTTGCAATGTGCCACCAGCACCTTGAACAGTTCGTCCTGTGTCATAGTATTGTTGTACTTTAAAAATTCTCAAAGTCATCTGAATATGCCTCGGCAACTTCCCCCCTATTCCGGCAACCATGTACCGGCATATTCCATAACGCTCACTAAGAACCTACAAATATACACATTTTCACGCAAGAATCATCGTGACGGAAACACGTCACTTGTGTTCCGCCACTTGCCACGTCACTTGCCATCGATCCAGCATCAAGCGTTATTGTACTGCCGATTGACCCAGAGCCAGAGGAACTTGTCTGGGATGGAATATTCCTTCAAATCAACGGTGATGATGTCTTCCTTGAGGAGTTTGCGGATGGCGGCGTTGACAACGCTGGCGGTGGATAGCTGATAGCGGTTAATAAAAGCGGACGTGTTGACATTACGCACGCGCGCCTCGTTCGCGATGGCGGACAGAACTCGTTTTTGGTTTTCTGTCAGGCTAGACATCAGCTCGGCGAACTGAACCTCATTCATCAACAATATGTTGTCTATTGACATCCGTATCACGTCAATAGAGCACTCCTCTCCCCTATCTATCGACGCAAAAGCCTCATTAAAGACACGTTGCATGTAATAAGTATATCCTTCAAGCAAGTCATAGACGTACTCAACCACCGCTTTGGCTATCCTCTTGCCATATTCATTGAACATCTTCCCGACAAAATCTGAGTAAATGTCTTTATCGAGAGCCTTCAGTTCCAATGGATCAGCACTTTTATAGAAAGGACGAGCCGGGGACTGAAACATCGCGCTCATAATGCTCCTCTTGCTTCCCGCAAACACGAAATGGCAGTTCTTCATTTTCTGAATATGCCCGCGAAGGAGAGCCTCGACGTTACCATCCTCATATTCATTTATTTGCTGAAACTCATCAATCGCGACGAGGCACGGCTTCCCCGCATTGTCGAGGTAATTGAATATCTCTTCCAATGTGAACTCCGGCCGCTGAATATCCCCAAGGCTCACACCGAACGAAGGCTGTCCGGTAACGGAATCGTAGGTTATCTTGCCTTGAAGCGACTTCAACGCACTTACGAGTTTATCAAGGACTTTTTTTCCGGCAGGCTGTAACGCCCTGAACACTTCCTTACCCAAAAAGAAAGTGAACTCCCTGAGACTTGTAGTGTGCAGAATATCAACAAAAAACGTGTAGTAAGAACGTTTGATTTCCTCCCGCTCGAACACGTGCGTTATCAACCCCGTCTTGCCCATTCTGCGAGGCGAGAACAGAACCACATCATTCCCGTTCATCAATGATTTTGCCAACCTCTGCGTCTCGCTGACTCTGTCACAGAAACATTCATCTGGAATATACCCTCTGGTTATAAACGGATTATGTATTGTTTTCATAACGAGCTACATTTTTAGCAAAAATAATTATCCGTTTTGAATAATCCAAATCAAATAATCCATTTTGGAAAATTTTAATAAAGAAAACCACAACTCTCTCAACGCCAGTCTCAGACCATTTCAGACAGAATTTTACAACTCACAACAGGATTCTATATTGTCATGGTTGGATCATAGTGCTTCACTCTGCTTATAGCTTAGTATTTGTAAACACCAGTTATTGAAGATTCAAGTCAATACACTCCAAGACGATTGACGGCTGGGCTGAGGCTTAAATTTCAGTCCACTACTCGCATCATCATTCTTACGCAACTCGAAACAGCTAAGGGCGGTACTCCTAAAAAAGAGATGGTGGAAAAGTATAAACTCGAGAAACTGACCGACAAATACTATTTCTTCAAGTAATCTACCTCATTTCGATTGCTTTCTGCATCATTTTTCTTTGTTTTGAGGCAGAAAATTCGTTTTTGAGGCAGAAAAACACTATCTTGGCCCTGTAAACCATACGCGCTATGCACGAATTTGATTTCATATGCTCAACCTCCGGATAGGGTTCACACGGAAGTTTGCAGGTGAACTGCAAAATCATTATAATTCCTCTAAAAATTGCAAGACCACCCACTATCTTTGTTCGTGCGTTGGGTGAGTCGCCTGCGTTGGGACACGCCGCACGCGCCGCTGTGTTCGAGCGGAGGGTCAGACAGATATTAAAATTTCCTCTTCGAGCTTGTTGTCTCAAACGGGCGTCCTAAGCCGCACAGAGAATCAGCCAGTTTGCAAATCGGGGTCGGGCCACCACAAATATAATGACCTTACAGAGTGCGGTATATGCTGTCGCCGCCGTCAGGCGGCGTTGGCATCCCCCTCGAAGTCGCGGTAGGCGACCCCATCGTGCAGAATGAACCAGATCGCGGACAGCATCTTCCTGGCGATGGCGACCTGGACCTTCATCCTGCTCTTTCTCCTGACCACCGTCTGGTGGTGGCTGAAGCGCGAGTAGAAGCATCCCCTTGTCCTGGACGCGCCCCAGGTGCACTCGATCAGCGTCTTCCTCAGGTACTTGTTGCCGTGCGTGATCCCCCGCGCCTTTATCCTGCCGGCGCTCTCGTCGTTGCGCGGCCTCAGCCCGGCCCATGAGACGAGGTGGGCGGCATCTTCAAACGATGACATGTCTGTGCCCAGCTCGGCGATTATCGCTGTCGCCGACCTCGCCTTCACCCCCGGTATGGTCTGAAGGTTCGCGTATTGCTCGGGGAACCACTCCGAGCAGAGTCCGTCCATCCTCCTCTAGCACTCGTCGCGGTGCCTCCTTGCGAGCTCGATCTCCTCGCGGAGCTGCCTTATGACATCCACGTCAACAGGTGTGATGACGCCCGTCAGCGCGGAGCTGATCACGTCTGCCCCGTGCCTGTTGACGATCCTGCCGTGGACGCACCTCAGGAGCGCGTCCGGGGATGTCTCCCCGCGGGATATCGCGTCCACCACGTCGCTCTTCTTTCCCGGAAGCTGGCGGATGAAGTACGGGTTCACCAGCTTCTGCTCCACATATGGATCTATCACCCTCCACACCGGCATCCAGTACACGCTCGTGCTCTCCATCCCCACCTCCGTCACCCCGTGCTCCATGATGACGCCGACCATGCGCTCCAGCTCCGGGGTCAGGACACCGAACTTTTCCAGAAAAACAACTCCTTTCTCATTGAGAATACAGACGAACACACTATCTTTGTGAACGTCAAGACCACACACATGTCTCATTGACTTTAAAAATTATTGGGACTCAGAGCCCGTTAAACTTATGATCACGCACCGAGCGCCGGGAGGCGACTGCGTTTGTTAACAAAGATAGTGGGTGGTCTTGTTTTTTTATTAAACGGGCGTAAAAATCGCAGATTTTTATGTAAGTTTGTTGAAAACACAAGTTAAGCCCTAAAAGTAGTAAAGAATAATATGTGGCCAGATAAAGAAGCGGAGATTGATTATCTGAATTTTGGATACATGGTAGATTTAGTTGTTGATATAGCAACCAATAGAGAGTTATCGCCTTCAACTATAGGATTGTATGGAGATTGGGGCAGCGGGAAATCGAGTCTAATGAAATTAGCTCAAAAGAAGATTGAAGAGAAGAATCCTAAGAATGAGAAAAAGAAAGACATGGTTAAAACTCTATGCATAGAATTTAATGGCTGGCTTTTCGAGGGATATGAAGATACTAAGACATCTCTCTGCGGTGCCATATTGGATGCATTAGCTGATGAGAGACGTTTCAGTAAAAAGGTAACTGATTATGCAAAAGAACTAATAGAAAAAATCGATTTCAATAAGATCTTAGGGAAAGGGGTCAAATATGGTTTGGATTTCTTTTTGACTGGAGGTGTTGGGGCATTGACCGATTTGTCACTCAGAACTTTACTACCCGTCATTAAGGCTAATGTCGGCGATGTGCAGGTAAAAGACATAGAGGAAACTCTTAGCAAGTTTAAGAAGAGTGATAAGACACGAGCAGAGATCAAAAATTTTCGAAACGAATTCAAGAAACTGTTGAAAAAGAGTAAGGTTGAAAACGTTGTTGTATTCATTGACGAACTTGATCGTTGTCTGCCAGACACTGTTCTTGAAGTGTTTGAAGCGGTGCGATTATTTCTCTTTGTTGAAGGTATGTCATTTGTTATAGGTGCAGATGAGCGTCTAATACAATATTCCATAAAGAGTAAATACAA
>UMDL01030031.1_pt1 | contig 25423 bp, 17 predicted proteins | sample 1964481 | NCBI WGS metagenome assembly UMDL01 (sample SAMEA4835993, study PRJEB28245) | human gut metagenome | biome: gut microbiome; material: fecal sample | place: Denmark | collected 2008 | reverse complement strand
CACGCCTTGCAGGTTGTACACCTCGTAGACCGCGTCAAGCGTGTCCATGTCCACGTCGTCCACGCCGCTACGCCCAAGAATGTGTATGAAATCTTTCCACTGGTCGGCGACTTTGTATGCCTCAATTGATGCGACAGGGACAAAGAGTTGACAGACCTTTTTATCAATGGAAAAGAGTGCTTTACTACCGCAGGTAGGCGGTGTATTTGATGTACAAATAAACTCAGTTATCCTGTCACAAGTATTAAATGCATTCTCGCCTATTGTTGCGACTGAATTACCAATAATGACAGTTTTCAGCCCTATACAACATTGAAAAGCCTTATCACCAATAGTATGTACCTGGTTAGGCAAAGTCAATGAGACTAGACTGGAACACATATGGAATGCCATACCTCCTATAGAGGTGACGGAATTGCCTATCGTTACAGATGTCAACCCCGAACATTCCAGAAATGTCCGATCATTAATTGCAACAACTGAGTTTGGAATAATGATCGAAGTCAAGCCAGAACAATGCTCGAATGCGCTGCTACCAAGATGTGTGACAGAATTACCAAGAGATACAGAGACTAGGTTTGGGCAACCGCTAAAAGCATAGTCACCAATAGATGTCACTGCGTCAGGTAAAACAACGGATGTCAGGCTTTTGCATAGATAAAAGGCATAGTCTCCAATGGAAGTAACCATCTCCGGAATATTCACAGATGTTAGGCTTGCACAATCGAAGAATGCTTCCTTTTCAATGGAGGTAACTGCGTTAGGGATAAGTATGGCCGCTAATTTCTCACAGCGGTAAAAGAGGTGATCCTCTATAGTCGGAACAGAACTCGGAATGTTAACCTTTTCTAGTTTAAAACAATCCTGGAAAGCCGCAGCTCCCATACTCGTGACTGTTCTTGGTATAGCAACAGACGTCAGATCTGGACACCAAGCGAAGGCGTAGGCCCTGATTGATGTGACTGGGTATGTCTTGTTCTCGTAGATGATTTTTTCGGGAATGACAATATCTCCCTCATATTTTATCTCAGAGTTATAATTTTTCGTCACTTCTGCTGTGTTATTCCAATTGTCAAGGTTGTAGTAGATACCGTCGATGCAGCAGTCGTAGGCGAGGGCGGAGGGAGAGGAGAAGAGCAATAAGGCCAATAGGAGTACCAATCGGCTAATTGCGCGTTTAATGTGGACGGAGTTGAACGAAGGAGTTACAGGCCGAGATGCAGTTGCCTTGCCATCGGTTTTTTCATCGTTGAGTGGTGAGGGTAATACCATAATGTCACTCTGGGGTTTTTGGCCCGGACGACGACCTGTCCGGATGTTTGTATGCAGAAAAGCGTGGACGTCATCATCGTTTGCTCCTCCGACCATCCGGGCATGTGGCATTGCCCAATCCATTCAGACGAGCAATGCAGAAGCCCACGCTTGTTTATGTAATTGATGCCATAGCTGTTTGCTTGCACGAACAGATAAGTATCGGTCATTACATAACCCAAAGGACATCTATCGTCGCTATTGTCTCAGAATGGATTTCAGAAATTGCCACATTTCGGACAATCTAAGACAAAGCGCGGATAAACGCTTTCAAAAAAATGTCTGCCGGCCCACCCGCATTGCCCGTGACCGAGCTTCTGCGGAGCGGTCTGCATGGCAAAGTTACACATTTATTTGCATTTGGCAAACATTCTCATAAAAAAGTCACGCCCTAATTCACGCACATTGTCGATTACATCGAAAGGCTCACCGTATTTTGGCTGAGGTGTTTTTGGCTTATAACGAGCGTGTATTGCCGTTGTCTGCAAAAATGCGTAACTTTGCGGCGTAATAGGCTCTTTCGGGAGCCGCGATACAGCAATTTTATAGACAAAGGCTACTTTACAGACAGATAAAGGCTACTTTATAAACAAAGGCTACGGGAAACCGAGGCCACAGACACACAATGGCACAAAAGACTTCCATACCTAAGGGCACCCGCGATTTCAATACTGCGGAGATGGCTCGTCGCAATTATATTTTCGATACAATACGCTCGGTATTTGCACTTTACGGCTTCCGTCCTATCGAGACGCCGGCTATGGAGAACCTCTCCACCCTTATGGGCAAGTATGGCGAGGAGGGCGACAAATTACTCTTCAAGATTCTCAATTCGGGCGAATGGACACGCGGCCTCGAGGGCAAGGACCTCGCCGCCGAGAGCATCGGCCACCTGACCTCGGCTGTGGCCGAGAAGGGTCTGCGCTACGACCTGACCGTGCCCTTTGCACGCTTCGTGGTGATGCACCGCGCCGAGCTGTCTATGCCTTTTAAGCGCTGCCAGATACAGCCTGTATGGCGTGCCGACCGTCCGCAGAAGGGCCGCTATCGCGAGTTCTACCAGTGCGACGCCGATGTCGTAGGTACCGACTCGCTGCTATGCGAAGTCGAGCTGCTGCAGCTTATCGACGAGGTATTTGCACGTCTGGGCATTCGCGTAGCCATCAAGCTGAACAACCGTAAGGTCCTGGCCGGTATCGCTGAACTTATCGGCGCGCCCGAGCGCATCGTGGACATCACCATAGCCATAGACAAATTGGACAAAATCGGACGCGAGAACGTCAATGCCGAGCTAATAGAGCGCGGTCTGTCACCCGAAGCCGTCGATGCGCTCCAGCCGATATTGGACATCTCCGGCACTACGGACGAGCGTATGGCTCGCCTTCAAGAGCTTCTGGTCGGCAGCGAAACCGGCGCCAAGGGCGTCGAGGAACTGCGCACGGTCATCGACGGGACGCGTAACCTCGGATTGCGCGCTACTCTCGACTTGGATGTCTCGCTGGCTCGCGGCCTCAACTACTACACCGGCACCATCATCGAAGTCAAGGCTTTGGATACGCCCATAGGCAGTATCACCGGCGGCGGACGCTACGACAACCTCACGGGCGTATTCGGCGCTCCCGGTCTCAGTGGCGTGGGTATCAGCTTCGGCGCCGACCGCATCTATGACGTCATGACCACGCTCAACTTGTTCCCCGAAGGCACAGACAGCGGTGCACAAGTGATGTTTGCCAACCTTGGGGTTGACGAAGCGGCTGCCGCCCTGCGTCGCCAAGGCATTGCCGTCGAAGTATATCCCGACGCCGCCAAGATGAAAAAGCAAATGGCATGGGCCGATGCGGCCGCCGTGCCCTACGTGGCCATCATCGGCAGCAACGAGCTGGCCACCGGAACTGTCACTCTGCGCAATATGCGTTCCGGAGACCAATCGACAGTCAGCGCCGCCGACATCGACGTATTGGCCGCAACTATCAAAGCATAATACACCTACACATCATATCACAATGAAGAAATTTCTCATCATCATAGCTTTGGCCGCCGTCACCATGGCCGCCCACGCACAATTCCGCTGGAGCGCTGTCGCCGGTGCCAATTACACGAATCTGAAATTCAAGCAGGACATTGTGTCTGTCTCCAAAGGCGTGGGCTACGGCGCCGGTATCGTGGGCGAAATGATGTTCCCCGGCATAGGCTTCGGCCTCGACTTCGGACTGATGTACGAGCAGCAGAACGCCAAAATCAACCTCGGCGAAAAGAAAATATGGTCGTCTCTCGGTCTGGGCAAAGAGACCGCGATGATGCACAATATCCACATTCCCTTGCATCTGCGCTTCAAGTACACACGGCTCAACGGATTCGAGGAAAAACTGGCGCCGCTGGCATACTTCGGCCCCGAGTTCAACATCCAGGCGGCACACGCCGGCGGCGATGCCTTCAAATACTCGGGCGGCGACCTCTCGCTGGCCGTGGGCGTGGGCGTCGAAATATTCCGTTGCTGGCAAGTCATAGGAGGATACACCTGGGGCATGACCTACGCCCTGAAGACCAAGCTGCTTGAGGATTTCAGCGCCAAGACACGCGGCTGGACGCTCCGCGTGGCATATTTCTTCTAAAGCGACAGCATCGGCTGTCGTTCAAGCAGGGCTGCAATGTCTTTATGCCAAGTACATCACCGTACGAATACCCGATCCGATAGACATCACAATCAATAAAAGCAAGCCGCCACGAAATACGTTCTCCGTGGCGGCTTGCTTTTATATGCCGTTATGCGGCTACATTCCTACTCGACTACGCGGCCCATTTGGATGACGCCGGTGAGGTTGAGGTCGGCATCAAACATCATGATGTCGGCATCCTTGCCCGGAGCAAGCGAGCCCTTGCGGTCGTACACGCCCATGATGCGTGCCGGGGTCTCGGAAGCCATACGCGACACATCTTCCAACGGTATTCCGGCCTGCTGCACCGCCGTGCGCACCAGACGGTCCATGGTAGCGATACTGCCGGCAATAGCGCTATGGTCAGCCAGCATGCACACACCGTTTTCGATAATCACGCGCGGATCAAAGGCCGTCTTGCTGTCCGAAGCGGCACAGGCCAAGGCGTCCGTAATCAGGGCGGTGCGCTCTACGCCTTTTTGCTTCCAAATCAAACGCAGCATCATCGACGGAACATGTATACCATCGGCTATCATTTCGACGGTGATGCCATCGATAAGGTATACAGACTCGACAGTACCCTCGTGCTTGTACGGACCTTCTTTGTGGTTGCCGGTCATAGCATTATAGAAGTGGGTGGCGTGCGTAAAGCCGGCGCGATAACCCTTCTCGACATCCTTATACGTAGCGGCGGTATGCCCCAGCGATGCCAGTATGCCTTTGCTGCGCAAATAGGTGGCAAACTCCTCAGCTCCGGGCAACTCAGGAGCTGCATCCCAGCGACGTATCGATGTAAAATCCTCGATGATGGGCTTGTACTCCTCCGGCGTCGGGACCTTGATATTCTCGGGCAGCTGTCCGCCGGCCATCTTGGGATTGAAGTACGGGCCCTCGAGGTGCAGACCGAGCACACCGCTCATAGGGTCAGCCATGAGTTTTTGGCACGTGGCAGCAGCCTCACGTATCATAGGAACCGTCGACGAGGACAACGTCGGGAATATGGACGTCGTACCATGACGACGATGGGCTTCCACGGCCGTCACAAAGGCGTCTTCGGTACATTCCATAAAGTCACGGCCTCCGCCGCCATGCACGTGTATGTCTATGCCGCCGGGGAGAACGTAGTTGCCACGGGCATCGATGACCTTGTCCACGCCATCGATGTGGCGACTATGATTGAGTATTGACTTGATACGGGTGCCTTCGATGAGGACACTGCCGCCTTCGACCCACCCCATGGGAGTGAGCACGCGGCCGTTAATAATCTGTGTAGTCATATCGTTTATTGTTTATCTGTATTTCTCAAGCGGTGAGACAAAGGTACAAAATCTTCGCCGAATAGACAAAGGCGATAGGCCTGTCATCCCGTGGAGTGCGCATCGGCTCGTCACCCGATTTTCGCTCAAGTCGTCAAGTATCTGCACCAATGTAGTTTTTTACATAAAAAAGCGCCGGGACAATACATCCCGGCACCAAGCTCTAATTTTATGTCCCATGCCTTAGGGCACAAGATTGTATTTTCTGAATACTTTCTGAATCTTTTCGAGACCGGTAGTGACCTGTTCCTTGGTATGCGTGGCCATCAGAGAGAAGCGGATAAGCGTATCCTGTGGTGCGACGGCGGGCGAAACCACCGGATTGACAAACACACCCTCTTCGAGAAGGTCATGAGTGATGGCAAAAGTCTTAAAATCATCACGAATGAACAGAGGTATAATCGGCGTAGACGTATTGCCGATTTCGAAGCCCATGCTACGGAATCCTTCAAGGGCATAGTTGGTGAGATCCCAGAGATGCTGCTGACGCTCGGGCTCGGCAATCATGATATCTATAGCCTTGAGTGCGGCAGCGGTGCTGGCCGGAGTGATGCTGGCTGTGAAGATGTAGCTACGGCTGTGGTGGCGCAGGAAGTTGGTTACTTCCTTGTCCGTGGCAATAAAACCACCGAGACTGGCAAAGCTCTTGGAGAACGTGCCCATAATCAGGTCTACATCCTTTGTCAAGCCAAAATGGTTGACCGTGCCGCGGCCACCTTCGCCAAAGACGCCTATGCTGTGCGCCTCATCAACCATGACGCTGGCATCATACTTCTTGGCCAAGCGCACGATTTCCGGTATATTGGCCACATCGCCTTCCATGGAAAACACACCGTCAGTAACGATGAGTTTCACCTTGTCGGGTTCGCAGCGTTGCAGTTGCTTCTCCAACGATGCCATGTCATTGTGCTTGTACTTGAGCTGCTGCGAAAATGACAGGCGACGTCCCTCAATGATAGAAGCGTGATCCTGTTCGTCCCACAATATATAGTCTTCACGACCGGTGACACACGATACGACACCGAGGTTGACACCAAATCCGGTGGAGTAAATCATCACGTCCTCCTTGCCTATATATTCGGCAAGGCGTTGCTCCAGCTTTTTGTGCAGGTCGAGCGTACCATTGAGGAATGGAGAGCCGGCACATCCGGTTCCATATTTACGTATTGCTTCGATTGCGGCTTCCTTGATTCGTGGATCGTTGACGAGCCCGCTATAGCAGTTGCTGCCGAACATCAAGACTTTCTTGCCGTCAATGATGACTTCGGGATCCTGTTCTGAGGATATTGCGCGGAAATAGGGATAGACGCCGGCGGCCTTGGCCTCTTGCGGCGCCGTGTATTTGGCTAATTTTGCCTGTAATAACTTCATAGTTTATGTGATAATGTTATCGACGTTTAATAAACTATCTGATTGTCGTTAGCGACCAATCAGGCTGCAAAGGTACAAAAAAATATCGAAAGGCGTGTAAAAAAGTTTGGACCAACGCCGAAAAAACTTCCAAAGGGCACAAATTCTTTCCCTCACAGTCCTCGGAGCACTTTTAGAACATCAGCGCGACCCATTCCTCATTAAACTTTTCTTTCCCGCACGCATTCGACATTGCACAGACCACTAATAAAAGACGGGGGCGCGCCCCAGGCGCGTCCCCGTACAATGTAGTATTTGTCTTCGGCAGAGTCTCGGAAGACTCAGCTGTCAGATTCAGTGATTACTTAACGTATACCTTCTCTGCCTTATTACCCTGACGGCGGATATATACACCGGTCGTAAGGTTGTCGGCTGCTATGCGTACACCTTGCAGGTTGTAGTACTCGGCATCACCTTCGGCATCTTTGATGCTGATGACATCGGAGATGGCATCCTTGGATTCGCCTTCATATAAGAAGCGAGCGATACCCTGGTTATGTACGTTGACATAGAGACTGATATTGCCATTGAGGCTACCGCCGGCTTGGGCAATAACCGTCGAAGCAAACTGGGCGTTGTTGACTGAACCGAAACCTTCTTCGGGCAGGTTCATAATAGGAGCAGTAGCTTTGGCTATACCATCCGTAACATCGATGATGGCGATTTGGCCATTGCCGATATTGCCGGTCTTGTAGGTAATGGCGGCGATGTACTTCTTGTTGCCTACGTTGAAGGGAGCGAATGCTGTACCATAACGCGAGCCTCCGAGAGCTGCTGCCGGAAGTACTTCATCGGTAATCTTGCCGGAGGCGTCGAATTTGGCGACGTCGCCGTCTTTCTGTACCATCCAGAAGCTGCCATCAGCGTTGGGATAAATCTTGGAAGCACCACGACCGTCACTACCGTATTTGTAGGCTTCACCCTTGGCGTTCTTCAGTGCAATAGTATGGATATTGTTATCGCAGCTACCATTCTTGATCTCGAAGTATACAATCTCATTGGCACCTTCTTTGGTGAGCCATACACGGCCGTTGTTGAGCGTACCGCTGAATGCTATGGATCCACCGGTGATGATACCGGCTGCATCTTTCTGCACCAGTACACGAGGTGCGGCTGCATCGTTGTCCCAAATGTATACGCGGAGGTTTTGGGCGGCTGTTACGATGTTGGAGGCGATGAGTTTGCCATCGGCTACGGCGAGACCGCCGAGTTTACCGGTTGCGCTGACGAGACCTTCCATAGAGAGCGTGCCCTTGTATGATGCATCTTCAGCATTGAGGATATTCACAGCAGGTATTCCCCAGTTCTTGCTATTGAGGACATAGAGTTGGCTGCCGATAAGCGCGATATCACGGTTGGCCGGCTGAGAGGCGTCAAACGTTGTCCAGCTCGGGGTGTTGTTCTTGTTGGTGGAGTAAATCCACTTGGTATGCATTCTGTCTGTATTGGAAGCGATGTCTTCCTTAACAACGATGGTGGCTTCGCCGGTACCGGTCAGTGCAACGGTGACATTGGCTGCGCCTTGGCTCGAAAGAGTCAGCGTGGCCTTGTGCGTTCCCTCTGCCGTGGGCTTGTAAGATACCGAAAGCTTGCCGGGGGTACCGAGCGAGGGAGCCGAGAGGCTGAACATGTTGGCGTTGGCACCGCTGAGCGTTGCGGTGATGGCGCCCTTGAGGTTGGAACCACTGACGGTGAGTTCCTGTACGTCTGTCTGGCCTTGCTTAGCGCTGAAGCTCAAAGAGCTCTTGTCTACGGAAAGCATGGGTTCGGTGCTTTGGATAGGTTGGCCTTCGGTCTTGGGAGGCGTACCATGCTTGTAGTAAGCCATACCGTGCGTGGTGGAGAGTACCCATGCTTCAAGCCAATTATTTCCATCGGTACGTACGATGATATCGCCAGTGGCGTTGGTGTTGCGGCTGGTGTCGCCGAGGCCGTTGCGCGGGAAGTCACCTACCTGCTGGATACGGGTGAAGTCACCCTTGAGGTCTTGAATCAGACGCATACGTGCGCCCTTGTAGTTCTTTTCAGGATCCATTGTTTGGGTACCCGGTAAGTATTCCTTGCCGTTGAACACGAGGTTGGCCGAATACTTCTGGCCGCCCCAGTAGAATTCGTGGTGGCACGAACCCCAGCTTTCGCCGGTGTCAACGAAGGTCTGACGGCAAGCCTTGCCATCTCTCTGAACTACATAGGTAGGATAGCTGTCTTTACCATCGATCCACCAGTTGCCGCCCATCGGATATGCACGGACGGTTGCCTGGGTCGACAGGTTAGTTTTTCCGTCCTCACGATATACGGGAGTGTTCTTTGCCAATACGCAGTTGTTGTTCTGCATATGGTACTCGATGATACGGGTCTGTCCGTTTTCGTTACCAAAGGCAATCCAGTAATCGGTAGGATATGTGCCTACGATTTCCATACAGTCGCCCAGACGGCTTGCGCCCTGGAAGTCTCCGGTCTCAAGTACCAGCTTGGGCAGAGCGTTGTCCTTAGACCATTCGTAAATGCGGAGTTTCTGCCCGGATGCTGCAAGGTTGCAGGCAAGGATATGTCCGTTGATAGCCTTGACGTCGCAGAGTGTCAGCGTACCGCCGGTTACGACTTCGCCCTTGTTGAGGTTGCCGAGGTCTGTGCCGGTCTGTGCATCGATAACCTTGATATCACTGTGGTTGTATACGCAATAGAGCTTGCCGTCGTTGTAGCAGAAATTGCGAATCACCGAAGCGTCATAGCCCTTCGAGGACTTCTTGCCACTCTTTTCGGAAAGATTCCAACCTTCGGAGAGACTCAGCGGCGGAGCCTTGACCTCGGCTGTAATGATGACCTCTTTACGGAGGCTGCCGTTAGTCACTGCAATAAAGAACTTATAGTTATTGGCTGTACCACCTTCGCCATAAGAACCAACTTTGTCGGCATTGGCAAATGTAACAGTCACCGTTCCGCCTGTTTTGGGAAGTTCGGAAACATTAGTGGAGAAGCGACCGGGAGTTCTGGAGCCGACTTTAATGTTGCTCGAAAGGTTTTCGCCCTTAACCGTAAACGACAGAGTCGGCTTCTCACCTACAGAGCAGGTGAAGTGCAGGCTGGTAGTCGAAACGGTCAGCGTAGGATTGGTGGGCTGTGGCTGGGGAGTGGGAGTGGAGCCGCCACCGCCGCGTGGGTCGGGGCTAATGTTCATACCTTGAACGCCTTTACCAAAGTCATAGAAGCCATAGAGGTGGCCGTTGACCCAAGCCTTGAAACCGGACTTGTTGGTCTGATTAATCATATCCCATTCGGTGCGGTTGTCCACAAAGAGCGCCTCGGTGAGGATGGCCGGCACGTTGGCGCTACCGGTAATCACAGTCCAGCCGTTTTGCTTGACGCCGCGGTTGGTACGTCCGAGTTGCTGTACAAGTGTTGTCTGCACCTTATTGGCGAGGTTGCGAGAGTTGCCTCCGGACCAATAATACCAAGTTTCCGTGCCGTGTGCGCTGCCATTGAAGGCATTGAGGTGGATTGAGCAGAAGATATAGGGGTCGTAGCTTACAGACGCCGAACGGCGTGCCGACAAGGACACGTAGACGTTGGAGGAACGCGTCTTTTTTACTTGACAGCCTTGACTTTTAAGCCAAGACTCAACGCTGTTGGCGCATCGCAGTGCGAGTTCGCCTTCGTGGGGTGCGCTGGGGCCGGATGCTCCGGGGTCGCTGCCGCCGTGGCCGGGATCAAGCATGACTCTATAACTGTTCCAGCCGGCATTGGCGCTGAAAGGCGCGATCATTGCCATGGCAAGTATCGCGAGAAGTGTAGATATTTTCTTCATGGCAGTGTGTTATTTGAGATCGGCGACGTATATCTGACCGTCGGTGTTAGACACAAAAGCAATCTTGTTCCCGTCGGGGGAGATGGAGGGATACATCTCGATGCGGTCGCGCGAATTGGTGAGGGCTTTCTCGGCGCCACCGTTGATATTGAGAATGTAGAGCTCGCCGGTGAGGTAGCTGTGACCGTTATCGGTAGTGCGCTCGTACACAATCTGGCTGTTGCCTACCCATTGGGGACGGAAGCCGATGCCGAGAACACGTTTGCCCGTGCCGTCGATATTGATGACAACAATATTGTCCATTTCATTGAACACGACTTTCTTGCCATCGGGCGAGAGCTGTGCGTTGAAGGAGGCGCCGCGGTTGAGCAGACGCTTGTTGCCGTCAGCTGTCAGAACATAGAGGTTTTCGTAATCCTCTACAAATGACACTTCGGGCATGGGGTCGAGCGTCTGAACCTGCTTGGCCATGGTCATGGCCTGCATGGGCACAGCGGGAAGGCGGTTGGCAACAGCCTTGGCCTCGCAGATGACACTCTTCTTTCCGGAGGGGGTGTAGCTCCATGCAGCCGGGGACATCAGCTCGAGGTCCTGCGACATGCGCACCTTGGTACCATTGGATACTTCGATGGCCCAAGCGGCGTGTACACGCTTGCTCGAACCGTCGACTTCTGTAAGCCAACGGGTGTCGCGAACTAAGACTTCGCGGCTGTCGGCACTCCAACGGAAGCCGTAGCCTACGCCGGTGTCTGCCGAAACTTTTTTAACGTTTTTGCCGTTAGCCTGCATGACGTAGAGGCCGTCATAGCCTTCACCGGTGAAGGCTATCATGGCGCCGTCGGGAGACCATACGGGACTTTCGTAGCGCATGGAACGGTCAGCAGTCACTTTGGTGACATTGCTGATTTGGCCTGTCTTAAGTCCGGCTGCATACATCGTAGCCGAGCCAAGAATCATAGCCGCCAAGATAAGCTTGGTTTTCATACTGGTTAAGTTTGGGTAATTAGGTTATTAAGTGATATATGTGAATTGAATGTTTTTTCGGTGACACCGGTCTGTCTCATGGTCTATGTCTATCGCGCGAACGCCTCGGGACCTCGCGCGGTATTTTCCACACAAACGGATGTCATTGCCACCATTACGAGCAGCAAACACGGTAGAGGGTGATGTACATGACTTAGATTTGAAGATGTAAGGCCAGGTTCATCGTAGGTTCAGTCGCACGAAAACTTGCACACACAAGTTTTCATATATAGCAGTGCATAGCACGCCTATACAACTGCAAAGTTAATAATTATTATTGATTCGAACAACAAGTGCCTTACGTTTTTTTTGATTTTTTCACCAAAAACCGACTAAGAGCCACTTTCGCGCCTGTTTTTGTGGCACTCAACATTTTTCGGTTTTTTTATCCTAAAGGCCGACCATCCCGACAGGCCTACGCATCATCCCGATTTGCGTTATCGCCACAATGGTCGACAATCTCGTCGCCACGCCGACTGTCGATGTTGTCACCCTTGGGTACGAGCATCGCACTGGCTTCCCAAAGTGCATAGACGGGCAGAAATACTATCATCAGCGTAAACAAGTCGCTGGTGGGGGTAATGATGGCGCTAATTACAAGAATGACCACTATGGCATAGCGGCGCGAGCGGCTGAAAAAGCCTCGCTTGAGTATGCCCATACGCCCCAGCATCCACGCCAACAACGGCAGCTCGAAAAGCACACCCATGGCCAAGGTGAGCAAGTAGAAGGTGTCCATATAGGAGTCGAGCGTGATGGTATTGGTTATACGATCCGACAGACTGTATTGGGACAAAAAACGAAGAGCTAACGGAAAAACTATAAAATACCCCACGGCGCATCCGGCATAAAACATGGCGTTGCCCCACAAAAAAGCACGACGAGCACCACGCCGTTCGCGCTCATACAACCCCGGGCGCACAAAAGTCCACAGGAGATATATGACTATCGGAAAGCCTATTATGAACGCCAACCACAACGAGGCGCTCATCTGTGTCATAAACTGGCTGGTAAGGTTGATACTGATCAAGTCGACATGAAATCCGGTGCTACCGAGGTCAGGCAACCAGTCACCGTCACCGCTTATAAACCCGAATAGTCTGTAAGTCACGAAATCCTGCGAACACGGCGCTGTGATGACGTGCTCGAAAATCCACCGCATACAGCAGAAAAGCACAATCACCAGCACAAGCAAAACGGCAAATATGCGCACAAGCACACCACGCAGTTCAGCCAAATGCTTCCAAAAAGACATCTCGCCGCTGCGACGTTCCCGCATGTCGGCACTTTCGCGTTCGGGCACTTCGAGCAACGTTTCGTTCAGTCTTTATCCGTGTAACGGTCGCGATAGCGGCCATCCCGGCGATCATCATCGCGGCGGTCACGGTCGTCGTAACAATCGTCACGGCGATCATCGGCTCTGTCATCTCGATAACGGTCATCGTCACGGCGGTCGTCAGCACGACGTATCGGCTTGTTAATCTCCTCTTTGGCATCCTCAAGACCCTGCTTGAACTGATGGACGCCACGCCCCATATTCCGCATAATCTTAGGAAGACGTACTGCGCCGAAAATAAACAGAATAACAACGATTATAAATATCAATTGGGCACCGCGCATGCCGAAGAAAAGAGGTATCGTAGTAAGCATATCATCTGGATTTATAGATGTTAAGAATAGCGACACGACCCGGAGGTCCGTCACGTTGTAGCGCCAAAGTTAGTCATATTTTCCGAAAAATGACTAACTTTGCAGCTCCAAAAAAAACAAAGACAAGGCAAAAAAGTAATTTACAAACCAATAACTTCAGAATGAAAGCATACGTATTCCCCGGACAGGGGGCGCAATTTGTAGGTATGGGCAAGGACCTATACGACAATAATGCGCAGGTGCGCGAAACCATGGAGCGCGCCAACGAAATTTTGGGATTTCGCATCACCGACTTGATGTTTAGCGGCACAGATGAAGACCTTCGCCAAACCGCAGTCACCCAACCTGCTATCTTTATACACAGCGTAAGCCTTGCCCTCGCATTGGGCGAAGACTTCCGTCCCGATATGGTCGCCGGCCACTCGCTTGGCGAATTTTCAGCACTCGTGGCCGCCGGAGCAATGCGCTTCGAAGACGGACTGCGCCTCGTGGCCGCCCGCGCTCACGCAATGCAGGAAGCCTGCGAGCTCAACCCCTCGACCATGGCAGCCATCCTCGCACTGCCCGATGAGACTGTCGAAAACATCTGCAAAGAAGTCGAAGGCATAGTGGTTTGCGCCAACTACAACTGCCCCGGACAAATCGTAATCTCCGGCGAAAACGAAGCCATAGACGCCGCCTGCGCCAAGGCCCTCGAAGCCGGAGCCAAACGTGCTCTCAAACTTAAAGTCGGCGGAGGCTTCCATTCACCCTGCATGGAACCGGCACGCGCCAAACTCGCAGCTGCCATTGACGCCACGACTTTCAGCGTTCCTCGCTGCCCGGTATACCAGAATGTAGACGCCAAGCCTCATACCGACCCGACCGAAATCAAAGCCAACCTCGTAGCTCAGCTCACCGCCCCGGTGCGCTGGACCCAGAGCGTGCGCAATATGATTGCAGACGGAGCAACCGAATTCGTAGAACTCGGCCCGGGCAAAGTCCTGCAAGGTCTCGTGTCCAAGATTGACCGCAGCGTAACCGTCAGCGGTATGCAGTAAACGCCGATACGGACACACAAGCGTCCTATTTCAATAAACAAGCACCCGAATCAACATAAAAAAACGGTGCGCGACCTCCTTTGCGGAGATGCGCACCGTTTTTTTATGGCGTAAGCGAAACTTATGCCGGGGGATTGATAGCTCCGGTGGGGCATACCTCGGCACAGCTGCCGCATTCGATGCAGGTGTCGGGATCGATGTGATAGATATCACCCTCGCTGATAGCTTCAACGGGGCATACGGGCTGACATGTGCCGCAAGCCACGCAGATGTCTGTAATTACGTAAGCCATAGTGGTTTAATGTTGTGTTTTGTTGTGAATAATTACGTTTCGTCCGATTTGGGGTCTGCAAATGTACTCTTTTTTTTGCGACGGACAATAACTTCGGATGCTTTTTGTGGCCAAAAAAATTTAAAAAGGCTTCGATGACACAAAACACACCACACATAACATATCTATAAGGCGTCATACAATGACGCGCGACATAGTCTCGTCTATTGAGACACACTCGCCTTTTCGACAAGCCGCTACTACATCTTTTATTTTTTGAAAACGCAATATATTCAGATGCCGAAATTTTTTGTAATTTTGTGGAGAATCAACGGCCGTTTCGCCCCATAGACGAGACGGCAGGGTTTAGGCTATGGTACTTGTGAACGCACCCTCCGGAGTGCGTCATCAAGCGTCATTACGCCATATATCACCATCAATGAAGATATTATCATTATGACAGCTTTTCTTGTAGCACTGGCAGTGCTTGTCGGTGGATACATTGTCTACGGAGCCTTGGTCGAAAAAGTGTTCGGCATAGACCCCAAGCGCCTTACCCCGGCACACGCCCTCAAGGACGGCGTGGACTATGTGCCGATGCCGGCATGGAGGGTATTCCTGATTCAATTTCTGAACATTGCGGGCCTTGGCCCGATTTTCGGCGCCATCATGGGCGTGATGTTCGGACCGGCAGCCTTTCTGTGGATTGTCTTCGGAACAATTTTCGCCGGCGGCGTACACGACTTTGTCTCGGCAATGATGTCGCTGCGCATGGGCGGCAAATCGTTGCCCGAAATCGTAGGCAGCCAGTTGGGGACATCCATAAAGAACGTCATACGTATATTCTCGGTGGTGTTGCTGATTTTGGTGGCCGCAGTTTTCGTAGTCACGCCCGCCGACCTCCTTTCCGGGATGACAAAATGGGACAGCACTATATGGATAGCTCTAATATTCGGCTACTATATCTTGGCCACACTACTGCCCATAGACAAACTTATCGGCAACATCTATCCGGTGTTTGGCGCGGCACTGCTGTTCATGGCCGCAGGCTTAATGGGTTACATGTTGTTCGGTGATGTCACCATTCCGGACGGTTTTGCCGACGGCCTTGCCTCACGCAACGGCGACAACCCGGTGTTTCCTATGATGTTTGTCTCCATAGCCTGCGGCGCCATTTCCGGCTTCCACGCCACTCAGTCGCCTATGATGACGCGATGTCTGACCAACGAACGCCTTGCCCGTCCTATATTCTATGGGGCCATGGTCGCCGAAGGCCTTGTGGCGCTGATTTGGGCGGCGGCAGCCATTGCGTTCACCGGCGGGTACTCGCAATTGGGCGAATACATGGCCGCGCACAACAACTACGCCGGCGCATTGGTGCAGGACGTCAGCATCTCATGGCTGGGCACCGTCGGCGGCATTCTTGCGCTGCTGGGCGTCATAGCCGCACCCATCACCACGGGAGACACCGCTCTTCGCTCGGCACGCCTGACCGCCGCCGACATGTTCTCCTTTACACAAAAAAAGCTGTGGCACAGACTGGTGGCAAGTGTGCCTGTTTTCGCCGCATGCTTTGTAGTGATGATGATAGACTTCAATGTGCTGTGGAGATACTTTGCATGGAGCAACCAGACACTGGCCGTCTTCACATTATGGGCGTGCACGGTTTATCTGGCACGTCGCGGCAAGGCCTTCATAATCACTATGCTGCCGGCCATGTTCATGACCGCTGTAAGCGTGTCTTACCTACTGTTTGCACGCCGTCCCGAGGGCTTCGGCCTTGATTGGACAGTGGCCACGGTCATCGGCGTAGCCACGGCCACAATACCGGCTCTGATTTTTGCCCGGTGGCTGGTGCGCTTTCGCCGCCACAACGCCATGTTCAAAGACTGAAGACAAACAAGGTCCGATGATTCCAAAGGCCTGACGGCCATTTATGACTGATGAAAGACTTTCGATCCATCATAGGCACAGACACCGCTTACAACTTCCACTCGCACACCCAATTCTGCGACGGACATGCCGACATTGCAGCCTTTGCCGAGGCGGCAGCCAAGGCCGAAATGCACCATTACGGATACAGCCCCCATTCGCCCGTGCTTATCGACTCGCCCTGCAATATGAAGGCTGAAGATGTCCCGGCATATTTTGCCGAAGTGGAGGCGGCACAACGGCGTTGGCCGCAAATGCACATCTACCGCTCTATGGAAGTGGACTACCTCGGCACACAATGGGGCCCCTCGTCCCGGTATTTCCGCGACTTGGGACTGGACTACGTCATAGGCTCGGTACACTTCATCCCGGCCAAAGACGACCGCAGCCTGTACATCGATATAGACGGCAGTCCCGAGCGCTTTATGCGCAACATGCACACGCACTTCGGCGATGACATCGAGTACGTGGCACGCACCTTCTACGACCACAGCGCCGAGATGCTGGCCCGCGGAGGATTGGACATCCTCGGACACTTGGACAAGGTAGAACAAAACGGTGTGGTCTTCGACCCGGACTTGGTGCAGCACGGATGGTATTTGGACACCATAGGCGCCTTTCTGCACGAGGTCGCCGCCTCTGGCATCACAGTCGAAGTCAATACCAAGGCATTGGCACGCCTTGGACGCCTATTCCCTGACGAAAGATGGATGCCGCGCATAATTGCCGACGGTGTGCCCGTGGTAGTCAACAGTGATGCACACGATCCGGCGCTCATAGACGCCGGACGACCCTACGCACTACGCATCATCCAAAAGCTACGGGATGAATACCATCAGACAGATTAACTCCTACAAACAAGTCATATCACCATAATATGAAGCTAAGTACACGCATCATGAAAAGTATACAAGACTTAAAACGCCTGGCAGGCATCGCAGCCACTATCGCCGTGGCAGTCGCCACCGTCTCCTGCGGGTCGTCAAAAGACGAGCCCGAAGGTCCGACTAATGAGCATACCGTCATCGTATATATGGCGGCGTGCAACAGTCTCGGCTCGGGGGGCTACGATCGGCAAGACCTTATCGAGATGCAGGAAGCCGTTGCAAACAACACCTTGCACGGCCAGGTGCTGGTGTACCGCGGCGACATCGACGGCAACGCCAAGTTGTACCGCATGACCGCCGAAGGCCCCAAGCCCTTGCGCGACTACGCCTCGGACGGGCTCAGCTCGGTACATTCCGAGCGCATGATAAACGTGCTCAAAGATGCACGTACCCTCGCCCCGGCACGTTCTTACGGTCTGGTTCTTTGGAGCCACGGCAACGGATGGCTTCAAACAGGCATAGAGGACAATAATCACGAATTCCAACCCACGGCATGGGGCGAAGACCGCGGACGCGTGATGAACATCACCACACTGCGCCGCGTGCTCGAACAAGTCGGTACATGGGCGTACATCTACTTCGACTGCTGCTTTATGGCCTCCGTAGAAGTGGTGTACGAGCTGCGCAACACCGCCCCTTATATTATAGGCAGCGCCACCGAACTGCTGCTAACCGGGATGCCATACGAGAAAAACATTCCCTGCCTGTTCGAATATGCCGATGGGGGCTTGGTTCGCGCCGCCACCAATACTTTTAACTATTACAACGACATGACCACACCCAAAGACCGTACATGCACCATCAGCGTAGTGTCCACAGCGGCACTTGACGACGTGGCCGCCGCCTGCCGCGACATCCTCGTCACGGGCAAAGGCAAGTTGCCGGACGGATTCAGACAGCAGCCTTTCATGGTCGGAAGCCGATGCTGGTTTTACGACTTGGGACACTACTATGACGGCCTGTGCCAATACATCGCCGAAGACGTTGCCCGGCCCGAGGGACAAGGCACGCAGCTGAAAGCGGCGCTGGACGCAGCCCTGAACCGCGCCGTGATATACGCCGCAGCCACCCCGAGGCTGTGGAACCGCATCAGCCTCGAGTACCATTGCGGATTGTCCACTTATCCGCCCGAGAACGCCGCTGCAGCGTCCGTCAAAAATTACAACACCCTGACGTGGTACTCCGATGTATCGCAGCACGCTTTCAGCACCAAAGACTGACACGACCCGGCCACGGCATGACAGTCGGGGGATTTGAGCCACCACGCCACAACAACCACAGATAGACACAAACCATGTTTCCACTATTGCAAACGCCCATCAACTTGCTGCCCGACAGCATCCCCTCCATCAAAGAGGAAATAAAGCAAGTACAGTCGCTGCCCTTTGACGATCTAATCAACAACCTGGTGACCTCGGCCGTGCACTTCACCATCGACTTGGTGACAGCCCTTATAGTGTTCTATATAGGCAAGCTCATCATCAAGCGCATATACCGCGTAGTATCGGCGGTGATGACGCGGCGCAAAGTCGATAGATCACTGGCCACATTTATCCTGAGCATGATCAAAATCGTGCTCTACTTCCTACTCATCGTCATCGTAATCGGCATCCTCGGCATCGAGACCTCGTCCTTTATCGCGCTCTTTGCCTCGGCCGGCGTCGCAATCGGCATGGCACTGAGCGGCACACTCCAAAACTTTGCCGGCGGTGTACTCATACTGTTGCTGAAGCCATACAAGGTTGGCGACTATATCGAAGCCCAAGGCTTCGCCGGATATGTGCGCGAAATCCAGATATTCCATACCATCATCTGCACTTACGACAACAAGACCATCATCATCCCCAACGGCGGACTGTCCACCGGCAGCATCAACAACTGGTCGCGTCAGGACTACCGTCGCGTCGAATGGACCGTATCCATCGCATACGGCGACAACGTGGCCAATGCCCGCCGAGCAATACTGTCAATCTTTGCCTCGGACGACCGCATAGTCGCCAAGTACGTCGAAGACGACCGTGCACGCTACGAAGCACAGCAACAGGCTATCGCCGAGACTCAGACCAAAAGCGAGACCGTCGAAGAAGAAAAGCCGCACGGACGCCTATGGCGCATATTTCACCGCCGCGTGCGCCAACATGTCGAACAGATAAGCAAAGACATCCCGACACCCACCGAGGCACTGGGCACCGCTCGCGTAGACCGCTCGCCCTCAGTAACAGTCGAAGGCCTCGACGCCTCCTCGGTGACGCTCAAAGCACGCGCATGGGTGCGCAGCGAGCATTATTGGTCCCTGTATTACGATATGTACGAGCGTCTTTACTCCGAACTACCCAATGCCGGAGTACACTTCCCCTTCCCCCAACTGGACGTACACCTTACACATCAGTAGAATTCGGCATACATCTATCTGCGGCCGGACGACGTGAATGTCGCCCGGCCGCATGCGTTTATCAAATACCCTATATTTTGGATGTGCGTACATAGAAGCTATATGACGCAAAAATCGTACCTTTGCACTCGAATAAGCCAACATATTTGACTACAAATGACTTTTAGCACACATTATACTCTAATCGTTGCCGCCGTGATGGCCGGCACTATCAATGCCACGGCGGTCACGACCGCCACTTCGGCCGAAAACGCCTCCGACAGCGTGTCCAATCCCGTGGTTGGATATCTGCGCGATGTCGAAGTAGTTGGGGTCAAGCAATTACCCAACAGCCAAATCGAACCGGCCACGCGCCTTGACGCCGAGGCTGTCAAGGCTCTCGGCATAACATCAATGCGCGGCATCAGCGATGTCGCCCCCAACTTTTTTATCCCGGACTACGGGTCGCGCATGACCTCCTCGATATACGTCCGTGGCATGGGCGCTCGTATAGACCAGCCGGTAATAAGCCTCAATGTAGACGGCATCCCCTATCTCAACAAAGATAATTATGACTTCGACATGCCGGACATCGACCGCATAGAGGTGCTGCGCGGTACGCGCTCGGTACTGAGCGGGCGCAACGCCATAGGCGGGCAGGTAAACATCTACACTTGCTCGCCGTGGAGCCGCCGAGGATGGCGTTTAGGTGCTTCTTACGCTCGCGCCAACACCGCACGACTCAACGCCGGATGGTACGGGCGCCTTGGCGAGAAAGTGGCCACCTCGGTGACGGCTTACGGCTCGACCACCGACGGTTTTTACCGCAACGAATACGATGACAGCCACTGTGGACGCGAGCGCCAAGCCAACGCCGGATGGAAAACATCCTGGCACCCCGGTGGCCGTTGGAGTCTCGCCAACACCGCAACCTACGGATATGTCAAGCAGCACGGCTACCCCTATGCTGCGGCTGCCACAGGGCGCATCGACTACAACGACCCCGCATCGTACCGACGCAACAGCTTTGCAGACGGCCTGTCGGTGTCTTTCACCGGCAACCGCATGGTAGCCACATCGCAGACCTCGGTGCAGTATCTGAACGATGACATGGTCATGGACCAGGATTTCACTCGAGCCGACTACTTCACACTGCGCCAAAAACGGCACGAATGGGCTTTCACCCAGGATATTTTTGCCAAAGGCACACGCAAGTCCTACGACTGGCTGCTCGGAGCTTTTGGATTTGCGAAGAAGACACACACGGACGCACCGGTAGTCTTCAAGCAGGACGGCATCGACCGGCTGATATTAGACAACGTCAACAAATCGCTGCCACCGGGCATACAACTACGCTGGGACGAACAACAAATGCTGCTGAATAGCAATTTTGACACCACAGACGGAGGCTTCGCCATATACCATACGAGCACCGTGCACCTCGGCCGGTGGACACTGCGCGGCGGACTGCGATGGGACATCGAACGAGTCAGCATGGACTACGTCGGTGCGGTCAATACATCCGTGACCATGTATCGCTCACTGCCTACCGGGGTACAAATTCCGCTGCAAACGCGCCCTATAACGATAGACAACCAAGGCTCATTGCATCAGACTTTCAACGAGTTGCTGCCGCAAGTATTTATCAATTACGCCCCGGACAGTCGCTGGCGCGTCTTTGGCTCGGTGGCACGCGGATACAAAGCCGGAGGCTACAACACACAGATGTTCAGCGACATACTCCAACAGCAAATGATGGAGCAAATGGGTATGCAAGCCGAATATGACATTGATGCCATGCTCACCTACCGTCCCGAGCGCAATTGGACCTACGAAGTCGGAACAGGGTTCGAGAGTAGCGACAAAAGCCTCAGTGCCGAGGTTCTCGGATACTGGATGGCGTGTCGCGACCAGCAGCTCACCATATTTCCGCACGGCAACACCACGGGACGTGCCATGACCAACGCCGGACGTACGCGCAGTATCGGCCTCGAGGCCTCGGTTGCCTTCCGTCCCACTCAGGCATTGGCGCTGCGCGCTTCGTACGGATACACGGATGCCCGCTTCACCAAATACCATAACGGCATAGCCGATATGGAAGGCAAGAAACTGCCCTACGCCCCGCGGCACACCCTCTTTGGCGGAGCACGCTACGTCCTGCCATGGACTTTTGCCGGAGTCACCCCCTTGGTGGATGTCGCCGTGCACGCCGCCGGACGCATATATTGGGACGACGCCAACACTATGGAACAGCCGTTTTATGCCTCGCTCGATGCCTCCGTGACCCTGCAACACCGCCTTGGCAGCCTGCGCCTCTTTGCCGAGAACATCACGGACACGCGCTACAACACCTTTTACTTCGTCAGCATAGGACACGCCTTCTATCAGAAGGCAAATCCGTGGAGCATAGGCGTAAGCATCTCCGTAAACATCGGCACTGACGAATAAACGGCCTAACGGACTTGACATCAACCGCAACACATAGACAAGCATAACCGCCATAGACACTCGACATGAAACGCAACACCATCATACTGACAATCATAGCCGTAGCGCTGCTGCTTCCGTGGCTCGGGCTACCATGGTTCAACAGCAAGGGCGAGCCTCGCGAAGCTATAGTGGCCGTATCGATGCTCAACAGCGGCGACTGGATACTGCCGACGTCTTGCGGCGGCGACATCCCATACAAGCCCCCGTTGCTGGCCTGGCTCATAGCCGTATTCTCCGAAATATTTAACGGAGGAGTCGTCAGCACCTGGACCGCCCGCCTGCCGTCAGCGCTGAGCGCAATATTTCTCGTGATATTCGGCTGGAAAGTCATGGCTCCGCGCATAGGCCGCGACCGGGCGTTGATGGCCTTCGGCCTGACGCTGACGTCTTTCGAATTCTTCCGCGCCGCCATAGCCTGCCGGGTGGACATGGTGCTGACAGCCTGCATCGTGGGTGCCTGCTATAGTATTTTTCTGATGTATGAGGCCGAAAGACGCCGAAGGCTGTGGTACGTTGTGGCGGCAGTGCTGCTGCTCAGCGGCGGCGTGCTTGCCAAAGGACCGGTGGGTGCACTGTTGCCGTTATTGGCTATGGGTATATACCGCCTGCTGTGCCGCGACAATATCTTGCGTACTGCCGCCATAATGCTGGGGCTGCTGACGGCCTCACTGCTGCTGCCTGCGTTGTGGTATTACGCCGCATACCTGCGTGGAGGCGACGAATTTGTGCGCCTTGCCCTGGAAGAAAACATCGGACGACTCACCGGCACAATGTCTTACGACAGCCATATCAATCCGTGGTGGTACAACTTCGTAACCCTGCTATGGGGCATGCTGCCGTGGACCATCCCTGCACTTATGGCCCTATGCCTGCGCCGCGTGCGCACGGCCATTGCCACGACATGGCACAACCGCAACAGCAAGTCAGGCCTTTCGAAAATGGCGTGGACCGTCGCTCTGACAGTCCTCATATTCTATTGCATCCCATCAAGCAAACGCAGCGTCTACCTACTGCCGATGTACCCATTTATGGTTATGGGACTTGCTTGGCTGTTTGCGCAATGCCGCACCGCTAAGTTTATGCGCATATTCACACGAGTGCTTGCCCTGCTCGCCATCATCGCGCCCATTGCATTGACTATGCTCTCTCACATGTCGTTAGGACATCTTCGCTTATATACTCCGGCATGGTGGCAATACATTATGACATTTTTGTCTGTTTTCGCCGGGGTATGGTGGCTTGTCACGCGAAGTCGCGAAGCCAACGCCGCCGCCGGAGCAATCGTCATTGCATACTTACTGTTTATGAGCTACGCCTCGACCTTCGCGCCGATGCTGCTTAACCCCAAAAGCGACCGTCCCGCCGCCGAAGCCGTTGCCCGGCAGGTGCCGAAAGACGCCCCACTGTACGGCGTCATCACCGGCGACTCGCTACTGCGATATTACACCATCAACTACTACCTTGGCGACCGCATGAACCATACAACGGACATCAAGGCAGTGCCGCAAGGCGCATACGTCGTCACCGACCCGCAGTCCGTGGACAACCGCCCGGACTACACCGTCATTGACACCCTTACCACCCGCTCGTGCGACACCCGCGCCGCCACTGTACTCGCCCATCGGGAATAAAGCAAGTTTTATTAACTGCTAAAATCTTCATAATCTTATGAATCCTACATACATACACACTGCCTTAGCATCTATTGCCGTTGCGACGATACTGATTTCATCATCAAATGCCGAAGCACGTAATGCACCGGCGCCAACGTCTTCCGATGAATATTCTTATTACGCTTACCAAGACGAAAAAACCGGATTGTATGGAGTCAAATATCAAGACGAGACTGTTATAATCCCCCAATACACTGAGTTGAAAGGAGTTAATAAAGTGGCCTTATTTGCATACAGAGATGCCGAAGCCAATAAATGGGGATTAGTATCAACCTACGACATCATAACTCCGCCCATATATGATAACATCAAGGTGGTAGACGCGATAAGGAGCAATAGAACCTTCGCAAATGTTACGCTAAATGGCAAGCAAGGGCTCTTATCACCATTAGGCAATGAAGTTTTACCATTAGAGTATGACTCTATCGCACAGCCATACTGGGATCCTTACGTATTAGAATACAAGTGGGGGAAAAACAATGTTTACCCCCATGTTTTCCCCGTAAAGAAGAATGGACAATGGCAGATTGTAACCTACTACAACGCTGTTGTCGTAGACAATTTCCCTGCCGAACTACTCGAAAACGGGCGCATCAAGTCCTCCGTTGAAGATAAAGTTTTAAAGAATTTAATAGGAAAGCCTTACAAAGAATTGGTAAAGCGAGCAAAAAAAGACGAGTCTGTCGCCGCAATGATTGAAAAAGATGATAAAGGAGACCTTAGCTATGAAGACTTTGCGAAACCCAGATGGCCTAACCCGGAGATAGCCTCTACATCCATCGAGATATACGGACAAAAAGGCAAAGTAAACGAGTTAGGGGTCGTCTGGGTTGAAGAATCAATCTTCGGAGCCATTGGGCAGGACATTCCTAAGTATAATCCATACAATGTCTACACAATGTTAAAGAAGCTCCAAGAAGACGCGCCCGAATTGGTGAGCCGTGCGTGGTATCAGAACTATGACGCGCAATCACAATACGAGATAGACGCATCCGAAAAGAGAAGAAACGACCATTTTATAAACGGACTTATCGACATAGTCCAAGTTTGCAAGGTTTCGGGTCTCGAAGGCAGTGATTTTTATAATTATATAGTTGACAGGTTGAAACAAAGAGGCGAATTAGCAGCCAAACTCGAAAACGACCTCGCAGACGATGCAGCCAAACTCGAATGGGAAAACCATGTCAACGCCATATCCAATTCGATAGTGGGAGCACTAAATAATGCTATGAGTGCGCTCGGAAGCGCCGATGGTAATGCTTCAGACTCGTCCGACAACGCTTCTTCATCGGCATCTGCCTCGTCACGCACACCATCCTCAAAAGGGAACAAATACAACATGTCGGAACATCACTCGTACAACTCCGACAAACGCGTATATGCAAGTTACGATTCGATGCTGGCCGCATATTTTGCCGGAAACCGCCATGCCTCGATTTCCGAAAAGGAAGAATGGCAAAGCAAGATGAAATCGCTGCGCACCAAGTGGGAAAGCAAAGGCAAGTCATTCCCACATTCGGCCAACGAAGACCGATAGGTCCGTCTACCTTCGGTCTAAATGCAGCCGAAGCAACTGCATCATTAGACACA
>UMDL01036976.1_pt1 | contig 25751 bp, 18 predicted proteins | sample 1964481 | NCBI WGS metagenome assembly UMDL01 (sample SAMEA4835993, study PRJEB28245) | human gut metagenome | biome: gut microbiome; material: fecal sample | place: Denmark | collected 2008 | reverse complement strand
GGCGCCAACGGCGGCGGTGGCGGCGGTGGCGGCGGCGGTGGCGACAACCCCGGCGGCGCAGGCAGCAAAGAGCAGCCCTACAACGTATCGTATGTAATGTCGTCTACCTCCGATGAATCCGGCGTATGGGTGGAAGGCTACGTGGTTGGCTACATCAAAGGCATGACCTGGAGCTCTGGCGCCACTTTCAGCAACGATCTCACCGGTGTTTCTGAAGACGATTACAAGAACACCAACATGATACTGGCAGGCACCTCCACCGGCAACACCACATCGGTATCCATTCCCTGCGGCATCAAAGCCGGTAGCACCCGCGACATCCTGGGTCTGCGCAATAACCCCTCCATTTACCTCAAACACGTCAAGGTAAAGGGCGACATCACAAAATACTTCGGCGTTCGCGGTGTGAAAAACATTTCAGAAGCTGAGATTATAGAATAACTGAAGCGCTGCGGTTCTCTAAGCGTTAACATTACAGACACCCCGCCGCGATGCAAAGCTAAAGCGCGGCGGGGTGTATTAAAATATAAGGTCTAAAGATTCTGCTAAATGAAAAAACTTTTACTTTTGGCGTTGTGTATGTGCTGCTTTGCTCTGAGCGACGCCACCTACAAACCGGGCTATTACGACAAGATGGAGGGCAAACGCCGCGAAGCCCTCAAGCAGGCTGCCAAAGAGTGTGTGAAGCAACACACCATGCTCAACTACACCAACCTGCCCAACAACTGGATTTACACCGACGTTTATCCCGACCTCTACAACGGGCAGAAACGCTGGTGGGAGATGTACAGCAACGAAATTTATCTCATACGCAACGGTCAGAGCGGCCTACAGTCGTTCCGCGACTGCCACATGCAGCGCGAGCACTCGGTGCCCAAGTCGTGGTGGGGAAGCGACGACTCGTCGCCTGCCTGGACGGATATCTACAATCTGTATCCCAGCGACGGACCGGCCAATCAGGCCAAGCTCAACTATCCGCTCGGCCCCGTTGACCCCAACAATGCCAAGTTCAACAACGGCGCCACCAAGGTAGGCGTTCCGGCACCCGGCTTCGCCGGTGGTTCGGGCATGGTGTTCGAACCCGCTGATGAATACAAGGGTGATTTCGCACGCGCCTATTTCTATGTCTTTACGGTATACGACAACCTCAACTGGACGGCCAACTCCATGGGCAACCGCAACGAATGGCCCACACTGAAGCCGTGGGCTTACGAGATGCTGCTTCAGTGGTCGCGCCAGGACCCGGTGAGCCAGAAAGAGATTCAGCGCAACGACGCCGCCGAACGTCAGCAGGGCAACCGCAACCCGTTTGTCGATTTCCCCGAACTCGCCGAATATATCTGGGGCACCAAAAGCACCGAGATTTTCTATATCAAAGACCAGAACGGCGGCACCACGCCTCCCATCACCGGCGACCCGGAACTGACAGCGCCCATCAACGGCGAAGCCCTTGACTTTGGCGAAACGGCCGTCAACGGCGTTAACCAGACGGCGCTGATTGTCAACGGCACCAACATGACTTCAGCCCTGACCATGCGCGTTACCGGCACCGACCGCAGCATGTTCTCCCTGAGCAGCAACTCCGTGCCGGCAGCCAGCGTCAACGCCCAGGGTGGCACCAAAGTAGATGTCTTCTACCGTCCCACCGCCACCGGCACACACACGGCCAACATCACCATCTACGACGGCGGTCTGAAGGCCGAACAGCAGGTCAATGTGGTGCTGAAAGGCCAGGCGCTTCCCAAACCTAATCTCACCGCCGTAACGGCCACTGCTCCCACATCGCTGACCGACTCATCGTATGTGGCCAACTGGACAGCCGCTGCCGAGGTAGTGGATTATTACATAGTAACGCGCACACAATATCTGCCGTCAGGCACCGTAACAACCACCGAAGAGGCTCCCTCAAACAGCCTGCAGATAACTGGGCGCCGATCCGATTGCGACGAGACCTATTCCGTGCAGTCATCGCGTCTGGGATTCACCTCACCGGCCTCCAACACAATGCTTGTAAAGGCTTCAGGCGTTGAAGGCATTGAGGCCGAACCGCTGATGATAGGCTGGACAAACCGGGGCTTTATGGTACTCGCCGACCGGCTTCTCAACCTCCGCGCCTTAACCCCCGACGGCAGAACCGTTTACTTCGCCACTGAAGCTCAACGAGGCACCGAAGTAGAACTCCCTGCCGGAATATACATCATCACTGCCCAAGGCGGATTCTCGCCCGTAAAAATTGTGGTGGCTCAATAAATCCAAACCCTGCAACAGCATCCATAACCGGAATCCCGATACAGCAAACCCGGACAATTCGCATCAATGCCGAATTGTCCGGGTTTGCTATGCTGAGCAGACGGTCAGTCTACGATAAAGGTAGTGTAATCGCAAATATATTTGTCCTGAATGGACGAATCATTCACCCAACGACCTATCTTATATTTCAGAATTTTGGTTTCATGACCTTTCGGCAGAGTGTCCTGTGCATTCTTCAGATCAGTGAGATAATTCGGGTTAAACTCTACCCTAATCCTTATCTTCTTACGGATGTCTTTTTGCGGCCAGACAAAAGTACAGGTATAATCAATCGGGTCCCAGCTTGCCATTTCTGTACGAAACCTCGTCATAGTTGGACATATCACTTTGGCACCTGAACCATAATGTGTAAAGATCTTTACCGGACTATCATTCCCCGGAACAGGGATGGTATCACCGAGATAATAATTTTTCCCTTGATACTCAAAGTAGTAACCGGGAAGTTTAATACCGCCCGTTTCTAAAAGGTTGGTGCCACTGCTGTTTTTTATCACCAGCCATAAGTCCAGGAAATCATAATCTGTTCCCTGCATAGGCTGAGAGAAGACTTTTTCCCAACGAGGTAAAAGTTCACTTGGTTCTTCCGTATTCCCCGGGTTCGGATTGTCATTATCATCCGGTATATTCGGTTCGTCATTGCTGCAGGCACTCATCAGCGCGAATACAATCGCGCCCATCATCACAAGCAGCAGTTTTTTTGAATTTTAAATCTCTCATATCTCCATCTTTTTATTTGACAAGCACAAGACAAAGTTTGTGCCTAAGTGATAGTTTATTAGGTTCGCTGCAAACATAATAAAAATATTCTAAACAGATTTACCCCCACTATTGTTAAATAGCGTTAACAGAAAATTTGAAAATTATGCACTTTTCTTGTCGTGAATCATGTGCTCAGCTTTAGCAGGACATAAACTATGGAAATATGCCACAATTTGGCTAATTACAGCCCAAATTTCTTTAGTAAAAAATCTATTTGCCAAATCAGCAAAGGGCGATTTTATTGATTCGTATTGTTTGATTCAATCCTTGTCTTACAGAGAGAAGGTATTATCCTAAAAAACTCCTCACAAAGATATGTTCATGCTGAGCGTCCGTGGCTAATCTGGGAGCTCAATTATTAAAATATCTAAACGGCGGTGAGATCTAATATGATGGCATTGAGGGTAAAAAAAGAGTGTGTCATAAAGGAGGCTGATGCCCCTCTATGACACACGTTCTGAAGTCTTGTGTATGCGGACTATATGTCCGTAGGGTTATTCTTTTATAACCACTTTGCGGGTCTTGTTGCCACGTTTCTCAATGTAAGACCCCATTCAACAAAAAATGTTAATTGCCGGCAGGGTTGATGTGGCAGAAAATGTAATTGTCAGTCGAGGTCATTGTGCCGTCAGGAAACATTATTTCCAACGTATATTTATGGCCTTTGCAATTAGCATAATTATGAAACGTATTGTCCTCGTTCGTCAGGCCGGGTATGTATTCTATTCTCACAGAAACATCCGGACAAAGAGCATATCCTGTCTTGGCACCCCAATTTGACATCTCTATGGAATGATTCTGCGCGTATGCGTCAACATCTTTATAACCGCTTTCTATGTATCTGAATGCGGACGTATAACCGACCCTGAACAGCCCTGTAACGTCAGCCCCCTGAGGATAACGTTCTCCCCACGAGCTATCAGTTGCTATAGCTTTGAAACCTATTACCGGACGACCGAGAAACTGCCGCTGATTTTCCGGCCAGTAAGCCGCTGTTTTCTTTGAGTAAGCTGTATCTCCATACAGACGGCTGATGCGGGTAAACTCTTCAGGAGCCGAGTCCTGATTAATGTAATTACCGCTGAACGTTATTAAATTCGCTTTCTCGTTCCTCTCTTCGGGAGTAAGGTTTCGCAGGTCGCTGACAGAGAAACCCGTAGGTTGCAGATAGGAAACAGCCAGACTGTGGATCAACAGACCCGGCTCATTGTCATCATCGCTGCATGACGTCAGGAGTGACAGTGCTGTCAGTATTACTCCTGCAGCTAAAAGAATCTTTGTTTTCATCTTATGCCGTTTTATTTAGTTGGATATATGTGTTTGATAATCTTCAGCTTGTAGGCAAAATCGAACGGGCCTGAGCCTGCATTAGGGTTCGGTTCTTCAAGGATGTATTCATCGCCTGTCATATCGAAGATGCCATTGAGGTAATATCCATCGTACATACCGCTCCAACCCCAATTACAAAGCACATATTCCTCTGTCTCGGTTCTTTCCGAAAGAATATCATACCCGTTAATGGTGTTCACTCTTTGTTGTACCTTCCGTTGCATTTCCATGAAACCATGAAGCAACCATATATGGCGATTACCGCCAATATCATTATTCTCAGTTGAGCCTAAGACTATAACCGGACGAAGTAGTTCCAGTTCATTACGCACATCCGCCTCGTAATAGAATATTTGTCTAGGATTTTTTTCTGTAGGCAATTTTACGAGTGTATCTGTAGCTTCTTCGTAACCACACTGGTGAAGTACATTAACCAACTGAGGCAAATCTGCCCCTGTCCCATTTTCCAGGTAATAGAAATCACCAATACCAGGTCTTCCAATCACTTCCATGAACCGTGCTATCTGATCCATTGCGTCGTCAGAAGGATGCGACTGCGTCATAGCATCCCAGTTAAAATTGTAACCCTGGAATGAAGCCGGCTTATGATAAATCGACATCGCTTGAGCCACAGCAACTCCACCGCACCCTACATACGACTTATGTCCTGAAACCATCGGTGTGTATTTATTATAGGGTGAACCTTGATCCCATTTCACCTTACATAAAGGTTCGGTCTTGATCGTTGTCTGCCATGGGAAATTTACCGTATAAGGTATCCCGTCGCCTACAGCCATAGTATCGGGGTCTTCCACGAATTCGCCTATGCGACTTACAAACGCTTTCACTCCATTGTCGGGAAGATTTTGCAAATCAAGATTTCCTTTCTCTGAGATTGCAAGCACTTCGGGGAGGGCAGGAGTAGCCGACATTATCGCAAACCCCTGATTGTCTTCGTAATTGAAAACATAGATTATAGGTTCTTCACCCGACCGAGTTGTTGGAGTCATACTTTTTCCGTATGACACACAGGAGGAAATCACCGGTTCTTTCCCTCGTGTTTCAGGATAGAAATTTCCACGAACCTTTATAAGATTCTCTCTCGCTTGTTCTTGAGAGATTTTACCATCTCTCCTTGTTTCGTTTTGAGGAATGCTCAACTCATTCTCCATCTGAGAACATGAAACAAGCATCAACAAAACAAGGAAAAATAAAATGATTTTTTTCATCGCTTGCTTTGTTTTAGATTAAACTTTTCTATTCTATTGCCTAATTTCTAATTAAAATATAGGCAGTAAGTTCATAAAAAAATTTACATCATTCGTTCTGGTGGCAAAGTTAAACAAAAAACAAACAACGCAGCATAAAAAATTTTATGTTGTACAACATAATTTAAATTAAATATATTATCCTATGATTACATTTCACCATATTGATTTAAAAATTTCCTTACCTCATTATTAATATATAACAAAAAAAACGGAGGCTGTGAAAACATCTTTTTGACACAGCCTCCGTTAACAGGTATGCTTTTTAAGCTATCAATATTGAGTTTCTATTTCTTTATAACTACTTTGCGGGTCTTGTTGCCGCGTTTCTCAATGTAAATGCCGGAGGCAGGATTTGCCACCTTCATGCCCTGCAGGTTGTAATAAACCGGCGCAACCTGTGCATCTTCATCTTCGAGGTCTGTGATGCCGCTATTGTCTTTCTCTATAGCAGAGAAGTTCTTCCATCCGGGAGCAGCTTTGTAGGCAGCTATTGACTCTTCAGGAACATACAGCACGCAATTGGCTGCGAAGGGCGAGAAGACTGCATCTGCAGATACTGCGGGAGGCGTTATGGCACGGCAGGTCAGCTTGGTTATGTTTTTGGCACTGCTGAAGACTGACGAGCCAATGCTGTCGAGTGTGGAGGGGAAGGTGAGCTCGGTAAGGCCTGAGCAGCCGTAGAAGGCATACTGGTAAATTGCCTTTAGGCCGTGGTGCAGACCAACGTTCTTCAGTTTGCGGCATGCGTTGAAGATCTCTTTTGTGAGAATTTCCACACCGCCGGGAATGTCTATTGACTCCAGTGAGCCGCAGTTATAGAACGAGCCGTCGATAGAGGTGAGGGTGGAGGGCAGGTTGATGTCAACCAGGCTGTCGTTCTGATAGAAGCAGCGGTAGCCGAGCGATGTGAGGCCTTCAGGAAGCACATACTTCTTCACCGGACGCATATATGCGAAGCAGTTGCCGGGGATGGACTTAATGCTTGCGGGTATGGTGATAGTCGTGCCAAGGGGCTCTTCGCCGATGAACACTTTACCTGTCTTTACAGCTGACGCCGATGAGTAAACACGGCAAAGCGGGTTGGCATTGTTGTTGAAGAAGTTGATTTTGCACCAAGCCTCCAGGCTGGCAATGTGCAACTCGTTGATGCCTGAGCTATAGAAGGCGTTGTTGCCGATATTGGTAATGGAAGCCGGTATGGTGACGCTCTTCACGGTTTTATTGCTGGCAAAAGCGCTTTCGTTAATGGTATTCACCACGCACTCAACACCGTTATAAGTAATCTTGTCTTTGATGTTGAGAGCCGTGGTTGTGGGTTCGGCACCTAAAACGATGGCTGTTTTGGCTTCGGGGTCGCATTTGTAGCGGATGCCGTCTATGGTATCGCAGTTTTCCACCGGAGCCTTGATGATGTTAAAATTGGCTACGAGTTCGAAATTGCCCGTCAGGAAACCACGCCATGTAGTTCCGTCTTTATAAGCCTCAAAAAGCTTCTTGACGGTGGTGAGGGTAGTCTTGCCGCCGGTGGTGTCAACCACAAACGAGGGGTTGTTTGACACCTTGTTTACCGTGTTGACGTTGCGGTAAAGCAGATTGTAAATCTGGTCAACATTTGTGGTGGGATTGTGATAGAAGTCCACCGGAGTTGTCGTGGTCGTTATAGTGGCCTGTTTTGCGCTCTGGATGTTGAATTTGAGGTCATATTTATGGCTGTAGAGCCACTGGCTGAAGCCGAGCACTGTGAAGTGCTTATCGTCGAATTTGGCAACGTATACCGGATACTCATAGTTGGTGGTGGGCTTCAGGGTGTTGAAATCAATACGGCTGATTTTCATCATGCCGTTAGCCTCTTTAGCGGCCACATTGTTCATCCACACATAACAGCCGCCATCGGGAACCTTGGCATAGAAACCGTCGGCAAAAATTATCTCGTTGTCGCTGATTGTGGCAACCACCGGGTCAGTGCTGAACTTGGAGTAATTGCTTGCTTTGGTGAGGTTATAGATGGTGATGGCCTCACCGGAATTGTTTTTACCTATCACCTTGTTGACGGGAATGGTGATGCGGCCTGTCGAGGGATCATATTTGCCCTTGAGGTCGTATCCCATGGCGATGCCTTTTCAGCAGAACGCTGTCGCCAGCTGCCTGAACCATGATGCTGCCGGCACGCTCGCCGTAGTTGATGAAGCTGCCGTAGGTGGTTACGTAGTTTTTGCCTACTATTGAAGCCGGAGCTGCACCTTTGGCGGCTGCTTTGGGCATGGTTGCCTTTGAGCTCGGAGAGTAGGTTACTTTGACTTGTTGCGGCTCTGTGATTCTTTGATCCTCTACAGGAACAGACTGCGCGGCGGCGCTTACCGTTCCGGCAAGGAGACTCAGAGCCAGAATGGAAAGTTTTTTCATGCTCTTTGTTATTTATTGATATATTGGTGTTCGGTTTTAAAGATTTACCGAAGTTTGGTTGTGCAAATATAATAATTCTTAATAGTTCTGCAATTTTTTCTGATTAATTGCGATTATTGAAATTTTTTCCATTGTCTTTTTGAAAGAAGGCAACACGGGTTCAGGCGTGTTCTCATGTTCCCTAATTGCAAAATGACAAATGAAACCCTATTTCGTGCTGAAAACGGGTGTTAAAAAAATCTTTTTGAATTATAGTTTTTCATGGGCAAAAACAGGGGCAAAAAAAAGCAGACCTCTTTCCCAAGAAATCTGCCGCGTTGCGAATCAAATTATTTCTACAAACCTAACATAAACGATTATTTAGTACGATAAACCTAAGTTATTTTTTCACTCCCTTGAAATTTACCTATTATTACCTTCGTTGTATTTGCGATTCCAAATTTTTTGACACTGCAAAATTACTCCATTGCAATACCCCCGGCAAGCGTTATGGCAAAAATATAGATTGAAAAATAGAACATAACCGCGTATGTTATTGTTATTCAGTTATTTACAATTTCTCAATATAGGGCTAAATATAGATTGTTATATTGACAATAAAGGGCCTGTTTACGCTCTGTTTGGCGGCGAAGCCAGTCAGGAAAGCCAATTTTATGCCCCGGGACTGCGTAATTTTCACTCTTTGGTTGTTTAAATTTAAAAAGATTAGAAAATACTATGGACGACAGACTTACTTATGAGGAGAAGAAGGAACTTCCCTCAAGTGTATTTGGTTTACCCGAACGCAGAGAATATCCCATGCCTGATGCAGCGCATGTAAGGGCTGCGGAAGCATATTTCCGTTATTGCCCTGAGGACCTCAAGCCGAAGCTGGCACGCGCCATCGTGGAAAGAGCCCGCGAATACGGCGTTGACGTGGAGAGCCCCACAGTGCTCTCTTACGCGCAGATGTAAAGCTTAAGAGCCTGAGTTTAAGGAGTTTAAGGAGTTTAGGGAGTTTAAGGAGCTTAGGGAGCTTAGAGCCTAAAGTTCTTTAAGCTCCTTAATTTCTTTAACCTCCTTAAGCTCCTTAAACTCAGGCTCTCAAAGGCTCTTAAGGCTCCTCAAAAACTATGGTTTGTAGCCAATCTGGCGCACCTGCTGCTCAAAGTGGTCGCGGTCGATGGCTTTGTTGCGCATCTTGTTGCGGTAAGCATACACCGTGTTGGCGCTATATTGCAAAATGGCCGCTATGCGCGAGCTTTCAACAACCCCGAGTCGCAATAGGGCAAGTATGCGCAGCTCAGGCGGCAGGGTGCCTTTCTTTTTCAGCTCCATCTTCTCTTCGGTGCGCAAAAGCTCATTTATCTCCTCCACAAACCGGGGGTAAAGTTCCAGGAAAGCTTTGTCAATGGAAGAATGAAAATCCTCGTTTTCACCGGATAATTTTCCGGCTTTCAGGGTCTTGAGCAAATCCTCCGTCTGGCCCGACGCTAACTTGCGCATCACCAGTTTCTGCCACGACTGCAATTTAGAGGAATAGGTGGAGCAGAGACTCACAAAGTTACCCAAATAAAGCTCCTGCAAGCGGCTGTATTCGGTGATTTTTTTCTGCGTTTCGTGGCTTCGTTTGTTCTGGCGCAGCAATATCGCCGTTAGGATAGCGGCCAGCACAAAGAGGAACGTGGCGATGCAGAGATAAATCACCAGTTTGTCGCGCGAGCTGGTGAGGCTCTTGCGATAGGCGTCGTCAATGGCCGGAACCATTTGCGAAATCACCACCGAGCGCATACGGGCGTTGCCTGACTTGGCCTCGCTCAGCGCGTAGTTGATATAGATGAACGCCTGGTCGAGCTTGCCGTTCTGATAGAGCCATTCGGCCAGCTTGGGCATGGCCCAACCCTCTGTAACGCAGCCCATTACGTCGCTCGTGGCAGCTTTGGTCAGATACGAGGCATATTGCTGCTCGTCGCCCCGGTTGCGACATACCATGGCAAGCTGATAGGCCGCTTTGCCGTAAATGTTATTCTGTATAGGCGTGGTGTTCAGAATCTGCTGCAGCCACTCGGCGGCCTCCTCGTTCATGCCTTTGCTCACCAGCCGTTCGGCGTAGATGAACCGGTAAGTGAGACTGTTGTGCGGCAGATGCACCAGCAGCGAATCGTCGAACGCCAGATATTGCGCCCTGTATTGCTGAAAAGTGGCACCCTGTTCGCCCACATAACCAATCATGGCCGAATAGAGCCGCCTGCCGCTCAACCACATCGCCAGCCGCTGCTCAAGAGGCATGGCGGTTTTCCGCAGCGTGTCGAGACGCTGAGTCGCCTCGATGAAGAAACCGGCTGCCGTGAGGCCGTTGACAACGCCTATGTCGGCGCTATGCCGCAGACTGACGTCGCCCGACTGAACTGCCTGGTTCTCAGCCATTACAAAATATTGCAGAGCCGAGTCGGCGTTAAAAGTGCGGTAGCCGTTGCCGATGTCCATATAGAGGTTGAAGCGCCTCACCGCACTCTTTGTCAAGCGTGCCTGATGCTTCAGCGAGTCGAGCTGACGAGTCTTGGCCGCGCGGTAATCCGGCGCATTCTTTATAGCCTCGTTGAGAGTGCGCAAATCATTGTCCGGCACTTTCCACTGAGCTGTCATGATACAACTTACAGATAACATGACTGTGATCAAGAAGATTCGCAAACCGGAAATGTAATTGTTGTCTTGGTTATACAAACAGGGAGTCATAAACTTGGCTGCAAATTTAAGAAAATTTGCTAACTTTGCAAAACTCTTTTCTACCGCCGCGCCTGCAGCAGTAAGAATATTCAGAGAAACAAACAAAAATGCATCAGAACAACGCATATCATATCTTTACGTTGCCCAACGGGCTGAAATGTGTTCACTGGCAGATAGAGGGCCAGGTGTCATACTGCGGCATAGCCGTCAACGCCGGCAGCCGCGACGAGCCTGCCGGCAAGGATGGCCTGGCTCATTTTGTGGAACACACCCTGTTCAAAGGCACCGAACATCACCGCTCATCATACATCTCCAACCGCATGGAGAGCATCGGTGGCGAGCTGAATGCTTTTACGGGTAAGGAAGAGACGCTGCTTTACACCAACGCCCCCACAGGCTATCTGTCGCGCTCGTTCGACCTGCTTTCCGACATTGTGGCCTACTCCAACTTCCCGGGCGACGAGCTGGACCGCGAACGAGAAGTGGTGATTGAGGAGATAAACAGCTATCTCGATTCGCCGGCCGATTTGGTGTTCGACGATTTTGAAAACAACATCTTCAGCGGCTCGCGTCTGGGTCACAACATCCTGGGCGACGAGGAGAGCGTGGCAAAGCTTCACCGGGAGGATTGCCGCCGTTTCATCGACACTTTTTACACTCCGGGCAACATGGCGCTCTACTGTGCCGACCCCTTGGAGCCGGCCAAGGTGGAAGCGCTGGTGAACAAATATTTCTCCGGGCTTCATTACGCCACAGAGCCGAGCGAACGTGTCAGTCCGGCTGAGGTGGCGCCATTCAACAATGTCGACGACCAGGACGGCCATCAGGCAAACACCATTACGGGCCGCAGGGTATGCAGCCTGCACAGCGACGACCGGTTCGCGCTGAAGCTGCTCAACAACTACCTCGGGGGTCCGAGCATGAACTCGCGGCTTAATCAGGAGCTGCGCGAGAAACGCGGATTCGTATATTCGGCCGATTCGTCGCTGGCTCTGTTCAGCGACTGCGGCGTTATGGAGATATACTTTGCCTGCGACCCCGACAGGGTTGACCAATGCCGCAAACTGGCTATGCGCGAACTCGACAAACTGGCGCAAAACACGATGAATGCGGCCACTTTTGACCGAGTGAAGAGGCAATTGGCCGGGCAACTGCAGGTTTACAGCGACCATCGCGAGAACTGCGCCATGCAGCTCTGCAAATCGCTGCTCTATTACAACGAGATTCACGACATCGACTACTCGCGCCGCCGCATCATGGACCTTCAGCCCGAAGATCTGCGCCGTCAGGCCGAGAAGCTGCTCGCCACTCCTTTCTCCACCCTCACCTTACGCTGATGAAGATAGCCGGAATAGACTTGGGCGACAGACCTGTGCTGTTGGCTCCCATGGAGGATGTTACAGACTCCTCGTTTCGCAAAATTTGTCGCGAAATGGGCGCCGCCATGGTGTATTCGGAGTTTGTGAGCGCCGAGGCGCTGGTGCGCAACATCGCCTCCACAGCCCGCAAACTCGAGGTGCACGACAGCGAAAGACCCGTGGTGATACAAATCTACGGCCGCGAGCCGGAAGCTATGGCAGAAGCCGCGCGCATGGTGCAGGATGCCGGTCCTGACATCATCGACATCAACTTCGGCTGCCCGGTGAAGAAGGTGGCGCAGAAAGGTGCCGGCGCGGGTCTGCTGCGCGACCCGGAGAAGATGCTCGCCATAACAAAAGCTGTTGTGCAGGCCGTCGACCTGCCTGTAACGGCGAAGACGCGCCTGGGATGGGACTGCAACAACATCATCATAGGCGAGCTGGCTCTGCGGCTGCAAGACTGCGGCATAAAGGCGTTGGCAGTACACGGACGCACCCGTTCGCAGATGTACACGGGAAAGGCTGACTGGGGCCCGATAGCGGCGCTGAAAGCCGATAAACGCCTGGAGATTCCCCTCATTGGCAACGGCGATGTTACCACTCCGCAGGAATGTGCCGCCCGCTTCGACGAGACAGGCGTAGATGCCATAATGGTCGGAAGGGCGTCGTTCGGCGCTCCGTGGGTGTTTCGCGATATGCGCTCGTATCTCGACACAGGCGCCTTCACTCCGCTGTCGATAAAGAGCAAACTCGACTTGCTCCGCAGGCAGATTAGCGAGAGCATAGAGCGCATTGACGAATATCGCGGCATTCTGCACATAAGGCGCCATTTAGCCGCCACTCCCCTCTTCAAAGGGATACCCGATTTCCGCCCCGTGCGCATTCGTATGCTCCGCGCCGACACGCAGCAGGAGTTGCTGAAAATCCTCGATGAAATCGAACTTATTTTGCAAAATAATTTGAAACCATGAAACGGAATATAATGCTTTTGGGATTGCTGCTGACGGTGTTCTGCGGCGCACAGGCCCACGATTATGAGCTGAAGGTTGGCGAGTTCAATGTGCTCAACGTCAGCGACGATGTAAATGTGGTTTGGGTTGCCAATGCCGATTCGGCGGGATATGCCCGCTTCAGCGGCGCTGACCGGTTTGCCGACGCTTTCATCTTCACCAACAACGGCAAGGGAAATCTGAAGATTCAGGTCTCGGTTGAGGATGTGGGCGACCCCGAACTCCCTACCCTCTATGTATATTCAAATTTCCTGACCGAGATAAAGAGTACCTCGGCGCTGAATGTGCAGGCCTCCGAAATTCCGGCAGCGGCAGAACTGAAGCTGACTCTTATCGGCAACGGCACGCTGACCGTTACGGGCATCAACAGCACTCGCGTTTCGGCAAAGCTCACCACAGGCAACGGCATTATGACCCTCAGCGGCAACACCTCAAAAGCCTCGCTGACAATGTTGGGCACAGGCCAGATTCGTGCCGACGAGATGAAAGCCAACACGGTGAACTGCACCATAATGGGCACAGGCTCCATTTACACCTGGGCAGTGGAATCGCTCTCTACAAAGGGCATCGGCTCCACAACTATCTATTATCGCGGCGAACCGTCCGAGATTAAGAAGTTAGGCGGCGGCAAGCTCACACCGTTAGCTTTAGCCCCCGCTCAGACAAGCGACGCCGCTCCGACAGAGATGCATGTGGGCGTTATATGTGTGGACGCCGAACCGGCTCAAACTACCGAAAAACCGGTTCAGAAGGTGGAAGAGGAGGAAGTCGAAGTTGAAATAGAAGAGGAGGAGGAAGAGCCTGTAACGTTGCCCGAAAGGCGCAACTGATTCCTACGCTAAACGCCTGACAACCAACGCCTTATGGCCGACGACGGACTGAAACTGCGCACTGCCCGAACGCTGAAGTGGAACAGCATAGACCGCTTCAGCTCGCAGATTCTCTACGCCGTTGTGGGCGTGGTGCTGGCCAACGTGCTGCCGAAAGAGGATTTCGGCCTCGTGGGCGTGATTCTGATGTTTCAGGCCTTCGCTGTGCTGTTCGTCGACAGCGGCTTCGGCACAGCCCTTTTGCAGAAAAAGGAGCCCTCGCAGACCGATTACAGCACCGTTTTCTGGTTCAACACAGGCGTGGCTACGGCCATTTACGTCATTCTCTGGTTCTGCGCCCCCTCCATAGCCGCCCTCTTCGGGCGCACGGAGGAGTTGGTGCCCATGTCGCGCGTCATGTTCCTCACCTTCATCTTCACAGCCTTGGGCATAGTGCAGACCAATCAGCTGATGAAGAAGATGGACGTAAGGCAGGTGGCCATAGCCAACTTAGTGTCGCAAATCACCTCCGGCGCCCTGGGTATCATCCTTGCGCTCAGGGGCTTCGGCGCGTGGTCGCTGGTATGGCAGAGCGTGAGCCAGGCGGCCATAAAGAGCGGATGGCTGTGGCTCACCGGCGGCTGGATGCCGTCGGCACGTTTCTCGAGCGCCTCGCTGCGTGCCATGCTGCGGGTGGGTGCCGGCGTCTTTGCGTCGTGTCTGCTCAACGTAGGCTCGCTCAACGCATACACATTCGTCATAGGCATTCTCTACCCCATGGCAACGCTGGGTGTCTACACGCAGGCCGACAAATGGAGCAAAATGGGTTATGCCTCGCTGAGCCAGATTTTCAACACCACCTTTTTGCCCCTTCTCAGCCGCTTTCAGGAGGAGAAAGAGCGCTTCGTAAGAGCCATGCGCAAGTCCAACCGCGTTACGGCCTTCATAGCCTGCCCCGTAAGCGGCGCTCTGATAGTGATGGCTGCCCCGATTTTCCATCTACTCTTCGGCAGCAAATGGGACGAGGCAATTCCCCTCTTTCAGATTCTTGTGGCCCGCGGTTTGCTCATAGTGCTGATAGCTCAGTGCAACACTTGCATCCTGGCGTTGGGCAAGGCAGGACGCTTTGTGGGCACGGAAGTGGTGAAGGATGTGCTTATGGTAGGCGCACTGTTCGCCTCCCTGCCCTTCGGTAGCGTGGAAGCGTTGGTATGGGGCCAGTTTTTCGCCTCTTTGCTCACCTACGCCTACGTCATCTATATCACCGTGCGAGTAACTTTTGTGAGGCTGCTGCAATATCTTGCCGACCTGACGCCCTATCTGCTGCTCACCGCCGCAGTGATGGCAGCCGCCTCGCTGCTCGGCACGCTGAGTCTGCATCCGGCAATGCTGATAGCGGCCGAGTTCTGTGCCGGCGCGTTGCTTTACATCGCCGTGCTTTACGCGGCTCGCTCGGTGATATTGCGCGAATCATTCGCCTACCTTTTAGGCCGTTTCCGCCGCAAATCCTAATCCGCCCGAAAGCCCTGACTGCAAGCCCTGTTATAAAAAATTTTAACAGGCACTTGCATACGTAAAAAATATTTTTATAACTTTGCAGGCGAAGCCGCCGCTATTAGTAATAGTAATTGGCGCTGAATATCCTGGAACACTAACCCTGATGACCGCAATTCATATCAATACACCTTCCGGATATTCTTCCCGAATCCTCAATGGGAAGAATACTCTTGTGCGCAGTCAGGAAAAAAGTGTATCCGTTCTTATTATTTAAGGTCATACAATTACGCCATGCGTATGGGCAACAGAAGCCATACGCTCGTAATGATTCCGCAGATTTGGAATCTCATGCTCAGCGCAGGATTGCGTTGACAGTCAAGGCGGTCTGTGGTGCTTGCTTCAGGGCGTTATTATAATTATCCGTCCTGCAAAATTCTCGGCCAGACCCCCTTTCTCTGAGTTGCTGATTCATCCCGGCTTCTCAAATACCCTTTTGATGTCTTTTTAAATGTTACTGTATTCAGAGCTGACAAAGCTCCGATACATTGCAGCAAGTATATAGTGCTGCAATTTGCAACACGTCAGCGGAATTTCCATCAAAAAAATTCTAATATATGAAAAAACTTCTGATTCTACTGTTGATAGCGATAGCTGTCAATGCCCGAGGGCAGCTAAGCCAGCCCAAGGACCCAACAGCGGTAGTGAACGGGGTGTTCTACATCTTCAACACCACTGCTAAAACCGCTCAGGTAGGCAGTGGGGCTTACTGGGCAAACACTTACTATTCGGGCGACATAACGGTGCCGGAAAAGGTAACGTACGACAACGCCTCCTACACCGTTACCGGCGTGGCAGCGTTGGCCTTCTGCGATTACAATTCCGACCTTACGTCCGTTACCCTGCCAAACACCATCACTTCGTTTGACGTGTCGGCGTTCGACGGCACGGTGCTGAAGACTTTGGTCGTGCCCAATTCGTAAAAAGCATCGGCAACGACTGTTTCCAGTATTCGTCTCTGACCTCGATAACCATCGGCTCAGGGGTGGAAACCATAGGCACCTCCGCCTTTGCCAAATGCAAATCGCTGACCTCGATAACCATAGAAGCTGCGAACCCGCCCACAATATCGGCCAACACCGTGCCTGCGGACGTGAAGAAGAACATCGTTCTCACGGTGTCCAAAGGAAGCCTTGCCGCATATAAGGCAGCCGCCAACTGGGACGGTTTCAAAGAATACAAAGAAGCTGACGGCGGAGGCGGCGGCGGAGGCGGTGGCGGCGGCTCCGACGAGCCTTACGTCCTGGTCGATGGCATCTATTATGAAATGGACCACACTGCCAACACAGCATCGGTTATCAGCGGCTATCAGGCCGGCATAACCCAGACGCCCTATTCCGGCGTGGTAACCGTTCCATCCACTTTCATCTACAACAGCAAGACCTACACCGTTACGGCAGTGAAAGGGATGGCGTTCCAGAATGCCACCTGCACAGAGGTAACGCTTCCCTCAAGCTGCACAACCATCAACGCCTACAGCTTCAGCAACATGAGCTCGCTGGTAAAACTCAACATAGGCGGCACCAGCGACATCAAAGGCAACGGCATTACCAACTGCGCCGCTCTGCGCGACCTTTACATAGGCTTTACCGGCGGAGTGGTAGGTACCGTTACCGCCAGCATCCCGTCGACCATGCGGCAGACTCTGAACGTGCATCTGCCTGCGAACTCGGCCACAAGCGACCTTGCAAAATCTTATATAAGCAATTCCTTCTGGATAACGGCCCGCGCTCTTCTGTGCAACAACGAACTGCAAATAGGCGACCTCTATTACAGATACGACGCCACCAAGAAGACGGCAACCATGATGGCTCCATATATGATTTACGGCAACGGCGCACCGAAACAGATTGGTCCGGAGGTTGACGTTCCCGGTACCATAACCGTTGACGGCACCGAATATGTGGTCGACAATCTGGAAGCCGGCGCCTTCTATCAGACCCAGAACGTTACCTCGGTAACATTCCACGAGGGCCTTAAGAATATTGAATACGAGACCTTCTATGCCTGCAATATAGCAGAGATTACCCTTCCCAACTCGCTGGAAAACATCGCCTACAACAACTTCTACAGCTGCCCGAAACTGACCAAAGTAAGCTTCGGCACAGGCCTTAAGACCATAGGACAGAACACCTTCTACAAATGTCCGCTACTCACCAACATAGAAGTTCAGGCCACCGTACCTCCCACACCTGCCACCGGTGCCACGTCGATTTTCAACGCCAACTTCAACAAGTCGGCCGCTACCCTTACCGTTCCCGCCGGCACCACAGCCGCATATCAGGCTGACGCCAACTGGAGCGGCTTCGGGACGTATAAGGAAATCGGAGGCATGATTGAAGAGGGCCGCATAATTGTGGACGGCGTTCATTACGAGATTACCAAGAAGCCCTACGAGGGCATAGAAGGCGCGCTTCAGTGCTACGTTGTAAGCCCCGTAGAATCGGGCTGGCCCAACGGCGACGAATACTCAGGCGTAATCAATATTCCCGAATTCATCAGCTACAACAACAAGCAGTATGCTGTGGCTCAGATAAGCAATCAGGCCTTCTATATGCAGAGCGCAGTTACGGAAGTGAAGGTGCCCTCAACAGTGAATATCATCGGCATGCAGGCCTTCCAGGAATCGGGCATCACCACCATAACGCTGCCCGCCAAGCTGATAAGCATCAACAACAACGCGTTCCGCCGCTGCTCGGCTCTGAAGACCATGACAGCCCTCGGCCTCACACCTGCATCGGTAGGTTCAGGCGCCTTTGCCACTATCACCTCAACCTGTAAGCTCTATGTGCCCAAAGGCTGTGTGGCAGCCTATAAAGCCGCTGACGGCTGGAAGGATTTCGCATCCATTGAAGAAGATCCCAACAGCGCCATTCTGCCCACGTCGGTAGAAATTACCGGCATGCCCCGCACAATGCTGATAGGCGACACCGTACAGCTCGGCGTTGTGATACTGCCTGAAAACACCACCGACAAGAGCGTGGAATGGAAATCCCTCACCCCCGACATCGCAACTGTTGACTCCCTGGGTGTTGTTACCGCCGTAGGCTCAGGCAACGCCATCATAGAAGTCATCTGCAACGGCAACCGCACCCTGAGCAACAACGCCAACGTGATATGTGTTACCGCTCAGGATGTTATTGACGGCATCAGCTACCGATTTGAGCTCAACGAAAAAGCACAAATCGCAAATGCCTACGTAATTCGCCCCAAAACAGGCAGTTACGCCGGCGACGTAGTGATTCCGCAGTTTGTGCAGCATGGCTCCACGTTCAAGGTTCGCGGCATCGACAACAACGCGTTCGCGCTCATGGCCGACCTGACCTCCGTGAGCATCCCTGCCACGGTCGACACCATGGGCTTAAATGCCTTCCGCAACTGCAGCAATCTGAAGAGAGTCAACATCACAAACCTGGACTCATGGATGAATATATCCTTCCGCGACCCGCAGGCCACACCGTTCAACATGGACAGCGTGCAGATGTATCTCAACGGAGAGTTGGTTACAGCAGTGCATATACCCGGCACCATGAAAACCCTGAAGCCTTACGTTTTCCAGGGCGTGAGCTCAATCAAGAGCCTGGTGATTGACAACGGCGTGCGTCTTATCTCGCAGAACGCATTCAAAAACTGCAAAAACCTGCAGGCTGTTGTGATACCCTCAAGCGTTGACAGCATAGGCATGAGCACCTTCTCGGGCTGCTCGTCGCTGGCCTCAGTGCAGCTGCCCGAAGGCATAAAGACAATTGCCTCAAGTGCCTTCTCCAACACCGGCCTTACGAAAATAACATTGCCCGAAAGCGTTACGCTGGTCGACAACCAGGCCTTCCAGAACTGCGCCGCCCTGAAGACCGCAACCTTAGGCAGCTCGCTCAAGAAGCTGAATCTGCTCGTCTTCAACGGCTGCACGGCACTCGACACGCTGACAGTGAAAGCCGCTGTGCCTCCCACATTCTTCATTGCATCAATTCCCGGTCAGGACATGAATCCCTTCTCGACCTCCATCTATGCCACCTGCCGACTCTATGTTCCGGAAAGCAGCCTGGCACTCTACAAGGAGGCCGATGTATGGAAGGAATTTGCCCGTATCCGCGCCATTGGCAGCGTTGAAAGCGAGAAAGCCGTAATCGACGGCATCAGCTATGAGCTCTTTGCCGACGATAGCACAGCAACTGTGCTTGCCTCGCCCGATTATACCGGCGAAATCACCGTTCCGGATACGGTAGTCTACAACAGCAAGACTTACTCTGTAACCACCATAGCACCCCGCGCCTTTGCCGGCACAAACATCGACATTCTCCGTCTGCCGGCCAACATCAAGGCAATACCCGAAGAGATGGCTGCCAACTGCACCAAGCTGATAAGCGTGGGTCTGCCCGACCATCTGGAGACCATAGGTGTGCGCGCCTTCTCCGGCTCACCCAACATCCGCTTTATCCGCTGCGTGAACTACGGCAAGAATCACAGTCTCGTGCCTCCCTCGTTCACTGCAACTGCAGAGAGCGATTATGGACAGGCCTTCTCGTCCGAAATCTGGCCTGACTGTATGCTCGCCATCCCTGCAGGCATGTTCATGAACTACAAAGAATGTGCAGGCTGGAAGAATTTCAAGACCTTTGCTTACTGGCATGACACCGACGTATCGCCCGACAGCATTTACTTCACCGGCAAGATGAGCGGCGAGGAACGCAAAGTGCGCACCCTTACGCCCGTAACCATTCCGGCCAATGCCACCATACTCAACTTCGTGGTGCAGAACTCCAACCCCGAATCGGTGGAAATCAGCACAGAGTATGTTGACAGCAAGACAATGCGTCTGCAGGCAAAACTGGTGAAAGTGGGCACCGCCGACGTAACAGTGTATGCGAACCTTGTCAAGACGTCGTTTATGATTTCCGTATCCGTATACACCGGCATCGAGGACGTAGACGCAGACGCCTCGCCGGCACGCTACTTCACCCTCGACGGCATCGAGGTGGCACATCCGCAGAAAGGCGTCATGTACATCAAGATACAGCAAAACAAGTCGCAGAAAGTGGTATATTAAGCTTCATGAACCCCGGCCGGACTGAACGTTAGCTTCCGGTCCGGCATACTGAGAAGGAACGCGTCATTGACCGGCGCGCCCCTTCTCCATTTTCCTATCCTGTAAAAAGCATAGCCGCCAATAACCCCTCATACGACGCCAGAAATCACCAAAATTGGGTATTTGATTTGTGTATATAGTGAAAAGGTGTTAACTTTGCATACTAATTCAGGGTCGCTTTCAGAAAAGCGGTCTGATGAACCATGAAAACAAAATAACTAAACAAATAACCTAAACTCTACAAAAACATCTATGTGGTTAACAAGCTCATCCATAGGGCGTAAGTTTATCATGGCCTTGACCGGCGCATGTCTCGTCCTATTTGTCACATTCCACTGTGTGATGAACGCGATAGCCCTTGTATGGCCCACGGCCTACAACGTGATCTGCGAGTTCCTGGGCGCCAACTGGTATGCACTGGTTGCCTCCATGGGCCTGGCTCTTCTGTTCATCATCCACATTATCTGGGCTTCGATGCTGACGATTCAAAACCGCCGCGCACGAGGCAACCAGCGTTACTCCATCAGCAAGAACGCCCCCGGCGTGGAGTGGTCGTCGAAGAACATGTATGTGCTCGGCGTGGTAATCCTGGCGTTCCTTGTAGTGCACCTCATCCAGTTCTGGGCCAAGATGCAGTTGGCCGAGATAGAGGGTCATGAGGGTATCATCCCCGTGCAGGCAGGCACAATCTTCATCCAGGAAGCCTTTAAGTGCGCATGGACTCCGGTGGTTTACATCATTGGTTTCGTGGCGCTGTGGTTCCACATGAACCATGGCTTCTGGTCAATGTTCCAGACTATCGGCTGGAACAACACCATCTGGATTCAGCGTCTGAAAAAGGTGAGCGCATGGTGGACTTCCATCGTAGTGGCTCTGTTCGTGGCTCAGGCTCTGGTATTCACCGTGAAAGCCAATCAGGACTATTATACCACCAACAACGCTCTGCGCAACCAGTATGTGGGCATGGTGCTCGACAACCTGGGTATGGGCGGTAACCAGTCAATAGAATATGACGCCTTCAAAGAGCAGGCCACGCAGGCTTACTCCCAGATTCTGTCGCTCAACGAACAGCAGAAGCAGATGATACGTAATCAAAGCCCCGAATTCGACAAAGAGGTGGAGAAGATTACCAATATGTATCAGTTCCTGAACTATCTGGAAGGCAAGGACATAAACGCTAAACCGGAATTGCCTCAATTCAACCCGATGATGATGCCGCAGGGCATGCCTCAGGGTGAAAAGGTAGAGGTAAGCGAAGAAGAGGTAACGGCAGAAGAGGTTCCGGCAGAAAATGCCGCCGCTGCAGCAGAAGCCGACAACAATACAGTAAACCAATAATCCAGGAAGCGATATGGCAACTAACGACAAAATCAGAGTAATGAGTCCGGAAGCGAGCAAGATTCCGGAGGGTCCTGTCGCTGAGAAATGGACCAACTTCAAAGCGCACCAGAAGCTGGTGAACCCGGCCAACAAGCGCAAACTCGACATCATAGTAGTAGGTACGGGTCTGGCCGGCGCATCGGCAGCCTCCACCCTGGCAGAGATGGGCTTCAACGTGCTCAACTTCTGCATCCAGGACAGTCCGCGCCGCGCACACTCCATAGCCGCTCAGGGCGGTATTAACGCAGCCAAGAACTATCAGAACGACGGCGACAGCATTTATCGTCTGTTCTACGACACGGTGAAGGGCGGCGACTATCGCGCCCGTGAGGCCAACGTATACCGTCTGGCTGAGGTGAGCAATAACATCATCGACCAGTGCGTGGCACAGGGCGTTCCCTTCGCACGCGAATATGGCGGTCTGCTTGCCAACCGTTCGTTCGGCGGCGCTCAGGTATCGCGTACGTTCTACGCCAAAGGCCAGACAGGCCAGCAGCTTCTGCTCGGCGCCTACTCGAGCCTGAACCGTCAGATACAGGCCGGCAAGGTGAAGAGCTTCAACCGCTATGAGATGCACGACGTGGTGCTGATAAAGGATGAGAACGGCGTGGAACGCGCCCGCGGCATCATCGCCAAGAACCTCATCACCGGCAAGATGGAACGCTTCGCAGCTCACGCTGTGGTAATAGCCACCGGCGGCTACGGCAACACCTACTTCCTTAGCACCAACGCCATGGCCTGCAACGTCAGCGCCGCCATGGCCTGCTACCGCAAGGGCGCTTACTTCGCCAACCCTGCTTACGTGCAGATTCACCCCACCTGTATCCCGGTACACGGCGACAAACAGTCGAAACTGACTCTGATGTCGGAATCACTGCGTAACGACGGCCGCATCTGGGTGCCGAAAAACATTGAGGATGCCCGCAAGCTGCAGAGCGGCGAGATAAAGGGCAGCGACATACCCGAAGATCAGCGCGACTACTATCTGGAGCGCCGCTATCCGGCCTTCGGCAACCTGGTGCCGCGCGACGTGGCCAGCCGTGCCGCCAAGGAACGCTGCGACCATGGCTTCGGCGTCAACAACACCGGTCTGGCTGTGTTCCTCGACTTCTCAGAGGCTATCAACCGCCTCGGCCTCGACGTTGTGCGCCAGCGCTACGGCAACCTCTTCGATATGTATGAGGAAATCACCGACGTGAACCCCGGCGAACTGGCCTGCGTGGGTGAAGACGGTCAGAAATACTACAACCCGATGATGATCTTCCCGGCCATCCACTACACCATGGGCGGTATCTGGGTAGACTACGAGCTGCAGACCAGCGTCAAGGGTCTGTTCGCCATCGGCGAATGTAACTTCTCAGACCACGGTGCCAACCGCCTCGGCGCCAGCGCCCTGATGCAGGGTCTGGCCGACGGCTACTTCGTGCTCCCCTACACCATTCAGAATTATCTGAGCGACCAGATTTCAGTGCCTCACTTCCGCACCGACACTCCGGAGTTCGACCAGGCCGAGGCTCACGCCATAGCCGAAGAAGAACGCCTCATGAACATCCAGGGCAAACGCTCGGTAGACAGCATCCACAAGGAGCTGGGCCACATCATGTGGGAGTATGTGGGCATGGGCCGCACCAAAGAGGGTCTGGAAACAGCTCTTGCCAAGCTCAAAGAACTGCGTCAGGAGTTCAACACCAACCTCTACATACCCGGCAGTATGGAAGGCATGAACATAGAACTCGACAAGGCTTTCCGCCTGAACGACTTCATCAGCATGGGCGAGCTGATAGCTTACGACGCTCTGAACCGCAATGAAAGCTGCGGCGGCCATTTCCGCGAGGAATACCAAACAGCCGAAGGCGAAGCTCAGCGCGACGACAAAGACTACTTCTATGTGGCCTGCTGGGAATATGAGGGCGAAGGAAAAGCTCCGGAACTCATCATTGAACCGCTGCACTACGAAGCCATCAAGGTGCAAACCCGTAACTATAAGTCATAACCCCTCCAAAATACAGAAAACATGGACGAAAACATAATGAGAGTCAACCTCAAAGTGTGGCGCCAGGCCGACGCCAAGTCACAGGGAGGGTTCGTGACGTATTCCAATGTTGAGACGACACCGGACACCTCATTCCTGGAAACGCTCGACATCTTAAACGAGAGCCTGGTAGAGCAGGGTCAGGAGCCGATAGCCTTTGACCACGACTGCCGCGAGGGTATCTGCGGCATGTGCTCACTGTACATCAACGGCCATCCCCACGGACCCGCCGTTGGCGCCACCACCTGCCAGCTTTACATGCGTCGCTTCAAAAACGGCGAGACCATCACCGTTGAACCGTGGCGCTCAGCCGCCTTCCCGGTAATCAAAGACCTGATGGTGGACCGCAACGCGTTCGACAAGATTCAGCAGGCCGGCGGCTACGTCAGCTTCAACTGCGGCGGCGCCCAGGATGCCAACGCCATACCCATTGCCAAGACCAAAGCCGACGAGGCTATGGACTCCGCATCGTGCATAGGCTGCGGTGCCTGTGTGGCAGCCTGCAAGAACGGCTCAGCAATGCTGTTCGTCAGCGCCAAGATAAGCCAGCTGGCACTGCTGCCGCAGGGCGAAGTGGAGCGCGACCGTCGCGTACGCGCCATGGTGTCGAAGATGGACGAGCTGGGATTCGGCAACTGCACCAACACCGGTGCTTGCTCGGCTGAGTGCCCCAAGAACATCAAGATGAGCAACATCGCACGCATGAACCGCCAGTTCATAGCAGCTAAGAACCGCCAATAATTACACGAGGCTAAGTTATTTTTGCGGAGGCCGCGGCAGATTTCACCCTGCCCGGCCTCCTTCCTTTTTCCGCGCTTTTAGATAGTTTAAGGCGCTTAAGGAGTTTAGGGAGCTTAAGGAATTTAGTGGCGCTGAAGCACTGAGCCGAAACAAATTTTTGAGAGAAAAGGCTTGCGAGCCATGTTAGCAATGGCAAGCCTGCGAGCCGGTAAGCCTGAGAGCTTTAGGAGAGCCCTTACATCAGAAACATAAGCCACATAAATTACATAAGCCACATAAGCTACATAAAATGCACCCCCGGGCATTGCGAAGAGTGAGAGAGGAAGGGGTTAGTCGGTGGCGAGGGAGCGGCGGAGGTTGGAGAGGTAGTTGGGGGTGACGCCAAGGTAGGAGGCAATGATCTTCAGGGATACGTGGCGGATAATCTCGGGGCGCTTGGCAAGGAGCTGCAGATAACGCTCGCGGGCGTTGCCCATGAAAACGGAGTTCTTGAACTCCATAAAGAACATCTGGTTATAGGCCATCATCAGGCGCCAGCGGCAGAATTCAAAGTTGATGTTGAGGAGCTCGTCGTAGTCGCGCCAGCGCAGGCGAATCAGTCGTGCGGGTGTGCAGGCCTCGATGTTGCAGGCGCTGCCTTTGCCCAGGTATGAGTGGTAATCGAGGATTGTGTGCCTGCCAGAGCAAAGGCGGAGGTGACTTCGCGGTTGCCGTCGGGGTGCCAGCGACGTATGATGCCGTCGAGGAAGATGTAAAAATCGGGATTGACAAAGCCAAGGCTTATCAATGGTTCGCCGCTGCGTAGGCAGACGACGGTGGAGCGGTCAAGGATATGGTCAACAATCTCAGCAGGGGGTGTGCTGAAACCCTCTTCCTGCACTAATTTATGCAGGAGGATGCGGTCAGTGTCGGTGGGGCGTTTGCCGGATGATTCCATTATAGTGCAAAGATAATAATTTTTTGGGAATGATGGGAGGCATGGGAGCAATGGGAGCTTTTGGGG
>UMDL01020022.1_pt1 | contig 25766 bp, 41 predicted proteins | sample 1964481 | NCBI WGS metagenome assembly UMDL01 (sample SAMEA4835993, study PRJEB28245) | human gut metagenome | biome: gut microbiome; material: fecal sample | place: Denmark | collected 2008 | reverse complement strand
CCCCGCCTCTATGCATAGCATAGGCGGCGGGGGTATGTCACACCAAGGAGGAAATCAAATGATATTTAAAGGAGGAAATCAAATGATATTTAGTATTGTAATGATAGTTATAGCTGTGGTTCTCACGGCTGTAGGTGCGATTTTAGCTTACAAAGAGATAGAATACGGAGACGACATTCCGGCGGCAATTCCTATAGTAAGTTTTGTGTTGGCGATATGTCTGTTCGTACTCTCAGCTTCAGCGGCTATTGTGCCGACCGGATATACGGGAGTAAGAACGACGCTCGGTCAGATAAGCGACCAGCCTGTACATAGTGGTTTCAACTGGAAAGTGCCCATTGTTCAGAGCATAAAGCTCGTAAATAACAAACAGCAGGACGCGCAGTTCGGCGGCGACAAAATTTGGTCGGAGACTAAAAGCAGAACAGCAATTTACTACGCAGACGTGACCGTTACTTATCAGATTAACCCCGACAGGTCGGCGTGGATCTACGCTAATGTCTCGGACTACAAGAACTCTCTGGTGTCCGAAAATATAGTTGCTTCGGCTATTAAATCCAGTAGCAAAGTGCTTAGTGATACCGACGCGACGAACCGCTCGGTAGTTGAACCGCTGATCATGAAAAATCTTCAGGCTTCTATAGACGAGAAGTACGGCGAGGATGTTGTTGCGATACTCAAAGTGACGGTAAACGACATTGACTTTGACGAGTCATATCAGGCGGCGATAGCATCAAAACAACAGGCTCAGCTTGCGGCAGAACAGCAGGAAATCGAAAATAAAAAGGCTGTGGATAAGGCAAAGGCAGACGCAGAGGCGAAGCTTATAAAATCTAAGGCTGAAGCCGAAGCAAATGACACTCTTGAGAAGTCCCTGACGGATAAGATTCTTAAAGAAAAATACATAGAAAAGTGGGACGGAAAGCTCCCGAGTGTGATGACCGGCGACGATGGAAGTTCGATAATGATTCAAAAGTAAGGAGGGAATGAATGAGAGTATTACTGCTGTTGCGCGGTAGTGCTGGGTGTGGTAAGTCAACATGGATTGAACAAAATGGACTTGAACCCTATACACTATCCGCCGACGAGATAAGGTTGATGTACGCTTCGCCCACTTTAAATGTTTGTGGCGAAGAGTGTATAAGTCAGTCGAATGATACTAAGGTCTGGAAGACACTCTTTCAGATTCTTGAGTCTCGAATGGAGCGAGGAGAGTTCACCGTTATTGACGCGACGAACTCCAAAACTTCCGAGATGAAGCGCTATGCGGAGCTTTGTAACCGTTATCGCTATAGGATTTATTGTGTAGACTTTACCGACATTCCTATTGAGGAAACCAAAAGGCGAAATAAAATGCGACCTATAGTCAAACAGGTTCCTGAAACGGCAATCGACAATATGTACGCTCGTTTCGCTACTCAGAAAATTCCGTCGGGGATAACCGTTATAAAACCGAATGAACTTTCAAGGGTGTGGTTTAAACCTATGGATGTTTCGGAATACGATGCGGTTCACTTTGTTGGAGATGTTCATGGCTGCTATACGGCACTCAAAGAAGCAATCGGGGATGTCACCGAGAAACCTAATGAGCTGTTTGTGTTCTGCGGAGACTATACTGACAGAGGAATTGAAAATGCAGAGGTAGTAAAGGAGCTTCTTCGCATCTATAAAGAACCGAATGTATATCTCATAGAGGGAAATCATGAGAAACATATGTGGGTTTGGGCTAATGACGGAACTACCGGGTCAAAAGAGTTTGAGATGCATACAAGAGCTCAGCTTGAAAGCGCTTCTTTTACTAAAAAGGATGTTCGCAAACTTTACAGAAGTTTCGGGCAATGCGCCTATTATATATATCGTGGCAAAACTATATTGGCTACACACGGTGGTCTTAGTACGCTGCCCAACAATCTCACGCTGGTAGCTACCGACCAAATGATTAAAGGCTCCGGGAATTATAGCGACGCCGATGTTGTTGATCAGTCTTTCTGCGAAAATACTGATGCTTATCAGGTGCATGGGCACAGAAATCTTAAAGGAAATCCCATTCAGACTTGCAGAGCTTTTAATCTTGAGGGGAATGTTGAGTTTGGAGGCTCTATAAGAGTTGTTAGTTTCGTTGGTAATGAGATAAAGGTGAGCGAGTTTAAAAACAATATATATTTACCGACTGAAGAGAGAATTGATTATACCGCAAAGATAAAAAAGAACGAGTCTGTTGCAGATGCCATTCTGGCTCTGAGAGGTAATAAGCAGGTAGTCGAGAAGCAGTTCGGTGATATCTCGTCTTTTAACTTCTCAAAACAGGCTTTCTTTGACAAGATATGGGATGAGCAGACGATTAGGGCACGAGGTTTGTATATCAACATTCCCAAAGGAAAAATAGTCGCAAGAGGCTATACAAAGTTCTTTAATGTAAACGAGCGACCGGAGACAAAGTTTGATATGTTACAGCACAAGCTTAAGTTTCCCGTGACTGCGTATGTTAAAGAAAACGGGTTTCTCGGGTTAGTTTCATATAACGAGATAGATGATTCGCTGTTTGTTACAACGAAATCTAATCCGGATGGTAATTATGCATCGTGGCTCAAAGAGATGATAGATAAGAAAATCCCTGTTGATACACAGCAGAAAATGAAAGAATTTTCAAGGGAGAACAATGTAACATTTGTGTTTGAGTGTATTGATATACAGAGAGATCCGCACATAATTGATTATCCGGAAAATCATCTTTTCTTGCTTGATATTGTTTACAACGAGTTGAAGTTCAAAAAGTTCAGTTATGACGAGCTTATAAGTGTTGCAGACAAGTTCGGGCTCGAACACAAAGAGCGAGCTGTCGTAATTAACGATTGGCAGACATTCTTCGATTGGTATTACACGGTCACAGCACCTGATTATCTGTATAACAACAGGCATATAGAGGGATTTGTCGTCGAAGATGCCGACGGTTATATGGTTAAGCTTAAACTTGCTTACTATAATCTCTGGAAATACCTTCGCGGCGTTTCCTACAAGGTTCTTAGACGCGGACATCTTGATGGCAAGGAAACTTCGTCTCTTACAACGCCATTAATGAATCAGTATTATGCGTGGCTTAAACGAATTTACGCAGAAATAGAGGATAAAGAGTCGATACCGCGTGATATCTGCTCGCTTAGAAAACTATTCTACGCATCGGACGAAGGAAGAAATTTTACAAAGGAGGAAAACGATAATGATTGACGCATTTCTTTTTAACATTCTTAATCTGATTGGTCTTTATGGTAAAGCAATTCTTGTGTTTATCGAGAAAATACTTGGACTGTAAGGTGGTGAAGCTATGCAGGGCAAAAACATTAAAGTACACCTTAAAAGAAAAATAGGCGACTGGGTATCGAGTGTTGATGACGAAGCCATAAAAGATGCTATTAGCGACAATGCTATTATAACTGGCGGTGCGATTGTGTCACTTCTTCAAGACGAGAAACCGCATGATTATGACGTATATTTCAGAAACGAAAAAGCGTTAATACAGGTGGCGGAATATTATGTCAAAAAATATACTGAATTTGTCAAGGATAAACTTGATGATAAAGGCGTAAAACCTACTGTACAGAGATGCTATTGGAACAAATCGTCAGAGAGATGGACTGTATTAAAAGAAAACGATAAGAAACGAGACGATGAGAGGGTGCGTATTTTCGTTCGTAGTGTCGGAGCAGTTGGTGTTGACTATATTCCTCACGAGGAAACTGATGCCCAATATCGCAGAGCGATGGCGTTAATAGGCGACGAGTTGAAGAAGAGCACCAAAATTTCGGTTGACGACTTACCGCCATACAGTCCGATATTTATTACAAATAATGCTATTACGCTAAAAAATGGAGTTCAGATTGTACTTAGATTTTACGGAGAACCCGAAGAGATACATAAGAACTACGATTTTGTCCATTGTACTTCATATTGGACGAGCTGGAATAACTCGTTAGTTATGCCGCCGAGAGCTCTTGAGGCTATTATTAACAAAGAACTCTATTACATCGGTAGTAAATATCCGCTTTGCTCGGTAATTCGTGCGCGAAAGTTTTTAAAGCGCGGATGGAATATAAATGCAGGGCAATATGTCAAAATGATACTACAGCTTAACGCTCTCGATCTTACTAATCTTCATGTTTTTGAAGAACAGCTTATCGGGGTTGATAGCACGTATTTTGGCGCTGTTATTAATAAGGTAGGCACACTACGAGAGGAAGGACAAAAGGTTGATGAGACTTATCTAATAAACCTCATTAACGAAGTGTTTGATGAAGGCGTTGAGGAGAATTACGGTTAAAATCCGAAACGGTTTTAATAATAAAAATGAAAAGGGGTAAAACAAATGGGATTTCAGAAAGCAAAAAGAGAACAGATTTGGCTTAAGGTGCTACTCGCGGGTCCAAGTGGAAGCGGTAAGACTTTTTCGGCGCTGAGACTGGCGAAGGGTATTGCCGCCGCTGCGGGTGGTAGAGTTGCCGCAATCGACACGGAGAATGGTCGTATAAGATATTACGCAAATGAGTTCGACTTCGACGACCTTCAGCTTCAGGCTCCGTATACTCCCGAGAAATACATTCAGGCTATTGAGGATGCGGTTGACGGCGGATATAAGACTCTTGTTATCGATAGCATAACTCATGAGTGGGATTACTGTGTTGATTATCACGACAAGATGCCGGGCAATTCTTATACCAACTGGGGTAAGGTAACTCCGAGACATGACGCCTTTATGGAAAAGGTTCTTCAGTCTCCCATACATATTATATCCACCGTTAGAGGCAAGGACACTTATGTTCTTGAGGATAGAAACGGAAAACAGGTTCCTAAGAAAGTCGGTATGGGCTACAAGCAGAGAGATAACACGGAGTACAACTACACTCTAACCTTTAATATCGCGCAGGACACCCACATAGCGGAAGCTCAGAAAGATAATACACACCTCTTCGAGGGCAGATACGATGTGCTGACCGAGCGCGACGGCAAGGCTCTGTTTGACTGGGCAAACGCTGGCGACGCTCCTGCTCCGAAGCCGGTTAATAAATCCGCCGCAGAGGAAGAGACGGTTGCAGATGTTCCTGTGGCTGAGAAGTCTAAGATAGAAATGGCTATAGACAGCATTAACAAACTCGCTAAAGAACTTGCAGACAGCGGTGTGGCGAAGAAAACAATTTCAGATATAATCAAGTCGGTTTCGGGTAGCGCAAACTACAATAAGATAACTGACTTTGAGGTGGCAACAGATGTTTACAAAGAGCTTGTAGCTCTTAGAAATAAGGAGTACTAATTTATGGTAGAGAATAATGTAACAATCATCGGCAGACTTACGGGCGACGTAGAAATAAGAACCGCCGGTAACACAGACAACAGAGTGGCGAATTTCACTGTGGCTGTCAATCGTCCCAAGAGAAAGGACGCAGAAGACGAAGCAGATTTCATCCGTGTCAGGGCGTGGAACTCAACCGCCGATTTTATCGAAAAGTATTTTGGCAAGGGTTCTAAGATAGGTGTCAGAGGTTCCATTCGTACAGACTCGTATAAAAACAAGGACGGCGAGAACAGAAGCGTGACATATGTCCTTGCTGATGAGGTCTGCTTTATCGAGTCTAAGTCAACTTCCAACGGCGGCTCTGAGCCGAAAGCAAAGGCGAGCACAAAGAAAGCAAATGTTGATGTCACTACTGACGACGACGATCTGCCGTTCTGATGAGACATATGGAAAAATACAGCTTTTCTAAGTTGTCTTCTTTCCATCAGTGTCCGTTGCAATATTGGTATACATATATAGCTCGTGAGCAGGGAGAAAATAATGCTTTCGCACAGTACGGAAGTTTCGTTCACTCCCTGCTCGAACGCTGGGGCAAAGATGAACTTGCCGAGTATGAGTTGCTGGGTGAATATGAAGATAAGTTCTTCGACCGTGTAACTCAGGAATTTCCACCCAACAAATACACCGACTTGAGTAAGAAATATTACGACGACGGCGTACAGTTTTTGTCAAACTTCGAGGGCGTGGATGCGAAAGAGATACTCGGTGTAGAAGAACACTTCGAGGAGCCAATTGCGGCGGCGGACGGAAGAGACAGCTTCATCATTCAGGGCTTTATAGACCTTATATACATAGACTCGGCGGGACGGTTGGTGGTTCACGACTGGAAATCAAAAGCAAAATTTAAAAACCCCGCCGAGCAGAAGAAGTATGCGAGACAGTTATACATATATTCAATTTATGTCAAGCTGAGATATGGCAAGTTTCCCGATCTACTGAGATTCCATATGTTCCGTAACAGCAAAGATGTGGATATCAAGTTCAACATTGACGACTATTACGAAGCAATAAACTGGATGCAGGAGACGGTGAAGGAAATCCGGGATTGCGGTGAGTTTGAAAGCCGACCGGATGATTTTTATTGCCAATATCTGTGCGACATGAGACTAAAATGCTGTGGGGAGACGGCAACGAAGTAGCATAAAGTAAAGGAGGTTGATGATTTATACAGGTATTAAAAAGCGATATTCAAAGAGCGAAAGAGAAATTAGGGGATAGAAATGCTGAGATTATGGTTGAGTTGCTCGGTATTACGAACTGGAATCCCTCAAGAAGAGTCGGGTGTTGCCCGAACCCTGAACACATAGACAAGAATCCGTCGTGCTCGTATAACCCCAAGACTTATTCTTTTCATTGCTTTGCGTGTGGCTTTACCTGTGACATCATAGATGCCTATATCACATCCAAGAAGTGTACTTTTCTTGAAGCGTGTGAGATGCTTTTTGATGAGGCGGGTATACAGTATTCATTCGCAGAGCGCGGAACAAAAGACAGGGCATACAAATACCCTAAGCCCAAGTATGCCGACAACAAAGAAGAGGTGTATAAGTATTGGCGGAAGAGAAAAATATCACCTGAAACAATAGATTATCTGAATATACAGCAGGATGAAAAAGGAAACACCTTATTCCAGTATTTCGACCTGAATGACGTGCTCGTAATGTGTAAAGTCCGCAAGTCACGCGCAGTGCCTCACGGTGAACTTAAGATATGGTATCTCGAAAACAGCGATTGCTGTAATGTCCTTTACAACATCAATAAAATAAATACCACTCAGCCGTTGATAATATGTACTGGCGAAGGCGACTGCGCCGCACTCATTGAGTGCGGTTTTTACAACTCCGTAAGCATTAACGGCGGCGACCAGAATACGAAGTGGATTGAAGAGTGCTGGGATTTTCTGCAAGAGTTTGACGAAATCATCCTTGTCCACGACAACGACAGAAGCGGCGAGGAATACATAAAGAAAGTTGCTCCGAGGTTGGGCGAATATCGTGTCAAGGTTGCAGAAATCCCATTGTCTCACACCAATGCAGACGGCGAGAAAGTTCGCATAAAAGACATAAACGAACTGCTGTTCTTTGAGGGGAAAGAGGCGGTCAGAGATGTAATCAATAACGCGAAAGAGTCTGAGATTCCCGCGATAGTCGATTACACCGAAGTAAAGAGATTTGATATGTCGGATGTCGAGGGGTTTACAACGGGCTTTGAAGATTTGGACGCTGCGCTCGGCAAGAACTATATGGGTTCTACAACGCTCATAACCGGAATAGCTTCTGCGGGTAAAAGCTCTCTGATATCGACGCTTGTATGCCGATCTATAGAGCAGGGTTATCCTTGTTTTATATACAGCGGAGAGCTTTCAAACCCGTCGTTGAAAAACTGGATTGACTTTGTTCACGCAGGACAGCGGGGGCTTGAAGAAGTGCAGGGCGAACACGGCAAGTATTACAGAATCAAGTCTGATGTGTACAGAAAAATCAATTCCTATTATCGCGGACAGCTTTACTTCTACAAAGATTCGTTCTCACATAAGACTGAAGACCTCCTCGCGACGGCGGAGAGTGCGGTAAGAAGGCTTGGAGTAAAAACGGTATTCTTCGACAATCTCACATCTGTGGATCTGTCGTGCGACGATAACTCAAAGTGGACTAAGCAGGAAGATTTTATAAGACAAATCATTGACTTTGCAAAACGATGGAATGTAGCTTGCTTTGTGGTTATTCACCCGAAGAAAATGGAGCAGGTACGCAAGATGAGCATCTTTGACCTACAGGGCGTTGCTGCCGCTGCCAACCTTGCACAGCGTGTTATATCGCTGTACCGAGTATCACCTAAAGATAAAAAGGGTGTTGTCGGTAGAAACGGCAAGTTTATTACGCCGCCCATGAAAGGCAGTGTTGTCCTTGAAGTTCTCAAAGACCGATATGGTAGTGCGAACAACAAGGAATTTGCTCTGTACTACGACAACCCGAGTAAGAGATTCTACACAACGCCGCAGAATCTTGCCCATGCTTATGGGTGGGAAGTCGCCGACGGCGTGACAAGTGCGGAGTTGCCTTACGGCACTCCTGCTTATGACGAAGATATGGACGAGGAGGTGTTTGGTTGACAGACAACTTAGTAATTTATCATCTACATAGTGATAACAGTCTGCTGGATAGTTGCACGGGCTACAAGCTGTATATCGACAGAGCCGCTGAACTTGGACAACCAGCTATAGCGTTCAGCGAACACGGAAAACCACTCAACTGGGTCAAGAAAAAGATGTATTGTGATGAAAAAGGAATTAAATACATCCACGGCGTTGAGATATATCTCACTGAAAGCCTTAATGAAAGGGTCAGAGACAACTACCATACGGTGCTTATAGCTCGAAACGAACAGGGTGTGAAAGAACTCAACCTTGCAGTGTCGAAATCATGCGATAAAGACCACTTTTATTATGTAAATAGATTGAGTTTTGACGAGTTTCTGAAGCTGTCCAATAACATTATCACGACGAGCGCGTGTCTTGCAAGTCCTCTAAATAAGCTTCCCGTAGACCATCCGATGTACGAGAGTCTTGTCAGACGGTACGACTTCCTTGAGATACAGGCACATGACTGTCAGGAGCAGAGAGACTTTAATGTGCATTTGGCAGAGCTTGCGAAGAAGTACAGTAAGCCGTTGATAGCAGGAACCGATACTCACTCGCTTGACAAATATAAAGCCGAGTGCCGTAAGATATTACTTAAATATAAAAACAAGTCCTACGGCGACGAAGATACATACGACCTCACATATAAGTCCCGTGAAGAGTTGGACGCTGCATTTGCAAAGCAGGGCGTTCTACCTCCCGAGCTTTACAGACAGGCTATGGACAACACGCTTGTAATGGCTGATATGATAGAGCCGTTCGAGCTTGATACATCTATTAAATACCCGATACTGTACGGGTCGGCTGAAGAGGATAGCCGAATAGAAGCTGAGCGTGTTGACCGAATGTTCAAAGAGAAGCTTGAGACGGGGGTTATACCGCCCGAACAGGAAGAGGGGTTTAGGTCAGCGTTAGTGGAAGAGAGACGAGTTTTTGAGAAACTTGGTATGAGTGGTTTTATGCTCTGTATGAGCGAGTTGATATGTTGGTGCAAAGAAAATGATGTACCGGTTGGTCCCGGGCGAGGTTCTGCGGGTGGTTCGAGAACCGCTTTTGTTACAGATATAATTGACTGCAATCCGGAGCAGTGGCATACAGTATTCTCTCGTTTTGCAAACGAGGATAGGAAAGAAATTGGGGACATCGACGTCGATGTTAAGAAGACCGACCAACCCAAAGTCTTTAATTACATATATAAGCGTTTCGGGGCTCGTAAGACGTCGAGAGTCCCGTCGTTCGGAACTTTACAGAAAAGCGCTGTTATAAAATGTGTCGGCAACGCTCTTGCAAAATATTGGGAAGAAGAGAGAACCGGCAAACCTTTTAAACCCGCTGATAAATTTTCGCCAGACAATCCGTATTCTCTGTCTAATGTGGATAAGATTGCAAGCCAGTTCGCGACGGATGAGGGCGGTACAAGGACTAAATTTCCTAAACTTTTTTACTATTACGACGGGCTTTTAGATACGAAAGTTTCTCAGTCAATTCATGCTGCGGGTATAGTAATCAGTCCGTTAACCCTCGATGATACATATGGGGTCTTCGATAAGGACGGCGACCCGTGCCTTTTTATAGATATGGACGAATTGCACGAAGTCGGAGCGGCAAAGTTTGACTTTCTCCCGCTTAGTAATGTTGGAATTATTAGCGATACCTGTAAACTCGCGGGTATACATTATCCGCGTATGAATGAGATTAATTTTGACGACCAAGCAGTATGGAAAGATATGCTAAGAAGTCCCGTAGGAATTTTTCAGATGGAATCATCTTTTGCGTTCTCACTGTTAAAGACGTTTGAGCCCCATTCAATTTTTGATATGGCTTTGGTGACAGCCGCTATTCGACCGTCGGGAGCTTCGTATAGAGATAGGCTAATGAAAAAGATTCCTAATAAAAACCCGTCAAAGGAAATAGACGAGCTCCTTAAGAATAACTTAGGGTATCTAATATTTCAGGAGGATATTATAGCATTTCTTCAGCAAATGTGTGGGTTGTCAGGTAGTGAGGCTGATAATGTTAGACGAGCTATAGGGCGTAAAGACGCCGAGAGGTTAGAGAAAGCAATACCAAAGATACTTAACGGGTATTGTGAGCATTCGAGTAAACCAAGAAAAGAAGCAGAAGAGGATGCGAAGGCTTTCTTAAAGGTAATCGAGGACGCATCTGAGTACAGTTTTGGTTACAACCACGCTGTAGAATATTGTCTTACGGGGTATTTGTGTGCATATCTTCGCAAATATTATCCCTGTGAATTTATTACGACTTATCTGAACAGAGCTGCCAAAGAAGAGGATGTCGTCAACGGTACTACGCTTGCCGCCGAATATGGATTTAAGGTAACACCTCCTCGTTTCGGCGCGTCGAGAGATGTCTTCTATTTTAACAAGGAGAAAAAAGAAATAGCAAAGGGGTTGACGAGTGTTAAGTATATGTCCGCTGCTCTTGCAAATGAGCTGTATGACATATACGACGAGGTAAAAGGAAAATCGTTTATGGAGGTTCTTAAGGCTCTCCCGAAGACCTCTATTGATACGCGACAGCTCGATATCCTAATTAAAATTGGCTATTTTGAAGAGTTTGGAAATATGGGAGAGCTGCTGAAGCTTGTACAGGTGTACTCGTTCTTTAAGAACGGAACTGCAAAATCTGTTAGCAAGTCCAAGGTTGTAGGTTTCCTTACGGATATCATCTCAGATTATGCGACGGATAAGGGCGTTAAGGGGAATGAGCTTAAGTCTTACACAATAACCGACATGGACGGGCTTTTAGCTGCCTGTGAAGAGCAAATCAGAAAATCAGATGTTCCGGACTTAACCCTTAAAGTCAAAATACAGAATAGTATCGAGTATCTCGGATATGTTGGTATTCAGACCGGACGACCGGAAGACAGGAGAAAGCTTTTGATAACAGAAGTATTCCCCATGCGTGGACAGAACGGTGTACCGTGGGGATATAAAGTGAATACGCAGAGTCTGGGTACAGGTAAGCAGTCGTCGTTGACGATACCGGCGAGAATATATGCCGAGAATCAGGTAGCAAAGGGCGATATTGTTTACGCCGACAACTGCTACAAGAACCCGAAAGGATATTGGTATCTTAACGCTTATAGAAAGATGTGAGGTGACAACGATGAGTAATGTTGATGTCTCTGAAATATTGGTTGCTGCGGTTTGTTCAGCAAATTTGGCGGTATTTGCGATTACATGGGTACATGAACTGAGAGAGTTTATTAAAAAGAAACGTCGCGAACGAGCAGAAGCTCAAGAAATGATAGCGATGCTCAAAGCAAAAAATCATGAGTGTAGCGTGGAAATCGATGCGCTGAACGCGAGGATCGCAGAACTAACAGAAAAACTGTTGAAAGAAAAGCTGTTGAAAAACGGCAATAACGGATTCGGTTCAAGCGGGAGGTAGAAAAATGAGCGATTATATTGACCGCGATGAATTAATAAAACACGTCAAAGATTTACCGACATGGTGGGAAGACGGCGGTGGCGTGTATGGACCGCCCATGAAATATCCAGAGGGTCTTTTCTATCCGGAAGATGTGATAGCGAGTATTGAGAACGCTCCTGCCGCAGATGTACAAGAAATTAAACACGGCGAATGGATTGAGAGTGGCTATTACGATATTCCTTGCGTATGTTCATGTTGCGGAGCGGAAGCGCAATATACAAGCACCTTTAAAGAAACATTTGACTATGATTGGGAAGAAAACTTATGCCCTACAGGGTACGAAGAAATAAGAGAATATATTAGAACGCCGTTTTGTTCTAATTGCGGCGCAAAAATGGACGGAGGTGCGAAATGAAGTGCGAAAAATGCGGGCATGAATTTGAAAAGCTCAATGTTCAGACATTTGCGAGAGATGGAAGCGACTACGAAGACAAGTGCGAAGCTGAAGTTTGCGGTGACGAAGCGGTAGTGGTCGAAACCTCTAAAAATTGGTGTGGCTACGAACTGACGGAAGAAGAAATGCTTGACACAATCACCTGTCCACACTGCGGAAAGTTTCCGTTTGAGAGCGCGGAACTCTATGTATACGACATCATACAGGTTGTGATGTTTAGAAAGGACGGAGGTAATAACAATGCATGAGATAGAATTTCGTGGCAAGCGAACAGATAACGGTGAATGGGTATATGGAAACCTTGTGAGGGGCTGCGACCAAAAATATGCATACATAGTTGAATTTGGGAACGAAGAATTGTGCAGAAATTATGTCGATGTACACCCTGAAACCGTAGGACAGTACACAGGTCTCAAAGATAAAAACGGCACAAAGATTTTTGAGGGCGATATGGTTATGTTTCCAATTTCAGATGAGCAACATACAAAGTGTGATTATGGAACAGTCATCGGTAATATCCACGATAATAAGTTGGAGGATTTTTAAAATGGACTATAGCGATTGTTTAGGATATCAGCTTGGATTTTGTCGGTTTAGGTGTACCAAACCTGAAAGCTGTGATAATTTCAAAAGCAAATCGAAGTTAATCGTGTTGCCGTGTGGCGTTGGAGACACAGTTTGGTATATCACAGGAATAGGACGCAATCTAATTAAGCCGGCGAAAATAAAAGAAATTATTATAGGCGAAGACGGTATAAAAGACTTATATGTGCAGGGCGATAGTTGCAGTTTTGAAAACTCGTTTGATATTTTCTATATTACCAAAGAAGAGGCACAAAGAGCTCTTAAGGAGACAACAAGGAGACAGCAAGGAGGTAACGGATAATGTCTGATGCAGACAGAGAACGACTGATTGAAATTCTGAAACTTGGTTCTTGTCCATCGCCTTATCTTTGCGACGAGAATTGCAAGTATGCGAACCTTAAACAGTGCTATGAGGAAAGGACGGCAGACTTACTTCTTGAACACGGCATTATCGTGCCGCCGTGCAAGGTGGGTGATATGGTATGGTGGGTCACTACAATCGTTGACGAAAACTGCGAGGAAAAGCCCGACATTTTGCTTGGCGAGATTGCCAGTTTTTCCATGCAAAAAGAGGGGCTTTGGGCGTTCTGTCGATATGTTGGTGGCTTGACTTTTTGGCATTTAGTTTCTGATTATTTCGGCAAAACCGTATTTCTCACCCGTGAAGAGGCAGAACGAGCATTAAAGGAGCGTGAAGACAATGGCTGAATACATAGAGCGTGAGGCAGTGATTGATGAAATTGAAGGCGCAACTTGGTATCACATAAGTTGTCAAAAAAATTTAGTTGAAGGAGCTGCGTGTGAAGCTGATGCACTTTATAAAGCCACAGACATTTACAATGTTATAAAGTCAGCACCAATCGCCGATGTGGTTGAGGTTGTCAGATGTAAGGACTGTAAGTATTGGCAAGACAACAACGATGGACGCCCTCATCAAGAGTGCCGATGGGGTAATTATGAAACTCCTGACCCTGATGATTATTGCAGTTACGGAGAATTGAAAGACGGTGACACGGAATGAAAGCAGAGAACAGAAATAACAATAAAGGAGCTTTGAAAATGGATTGTAGCAAAACGATAGACTTTTATACTGAAGTCGGAAGACTTTGCTCGTCGCGCCTCGCATGTGAGGCAGTCGCACACGACGAACGATGCCCGCTGTATGGTTTTTGCGACCTCAAGTATTCAAAGATCCATATCAAAGATGCTAAAAAGGCAATCGAAATTTTACAAAAATGGAGCGACGAACACCCGAAGAAAACATACGCACAGGACTTTTTTGAAAAACTCCCAAAAGCGCAGAGCTATTCGGACGGAAGTCCAGTTATATGCAGAAAAATAATCTACGGTGAAATACGCCCGCCGTTCGAGAACTGCTATTACACGGGAGCTTGCTATAGATGTTGGAATGAACCTATGGAGGAATAACAATGGCTAATGAAGATAGATGCGTCTGTTGCGGAGAGATAGTCCCCGAAGGGCGGCAGATTTGCCCGTCGTGCGCGGCGGCATACATAATGACGAGAGATATGGGTAACGGAAGGAATCCCGACAGAATAGACGGCTTTCTTGAAACGCTTGGTCGGGCGTGGAAGAGGGTTCCCGATTGGAGGTTCTTTCAGCTGATATGCAACATCCAAAGAGCAATGCACTCTGATGGATTTTATTTAGAGGACGGTGACTCCGAGCAGTTTATTAAGGAGATGTTTAAGTGAAAAAAGAGTTTAATGAGTGCGTCGGATGTCCGCCTGAACTTGGGTGTATCGGTGACTCGTGTCCACATAGGCGTGTTACTCGATACTTCTGCGACAAGTGCGGTGAAGAGGAGACACTTTATTATGTGGACGGCGACGAACTGTGTGCAGAGTGTGTGCTGGACGGGCTTGATATTGTCGAGGGTTCGGACGAATAGAGAGGAGAGGTTCAATGATAAAAATTGAGAATGTTGTAGCACCTTCTACTGAACAGTGGGAGGCGATTATTAGGGGCTGTCGAAATCCAATGAATAGCTGGAATAAGAGTGACAGCTATTATCCCGAAGAGTATCGTTACGGTGATCTTCCCAGTGATGCTGTTGATATCGGCGACAACGACCTTAATCTTATGAAGCGTCTTTGTAGCGCGGGTACAGACCATCGCAAGTTTATGAGAATGATTACGGTGTATGTGGACATTATTGCTCCTTTGTATTTTTGGAAAGAATTTTCGACTTACAAGGTGGGTACGGTTGCCAATTCCTGTTCTACCATGCACAAGATTCATGCGAAGGAATTTACGCTGGAAGATTTTTCACACGAACACCTATTGAGTGGAAAGGGGTTTAAGCTTGTTTATGATGATTGTAATCCAGATAGAGAAGTTGACTTTCACCTTAAAATGGCAAGTCACCAACTTCTTGAACTAATCATTAATACATTAAATTATTACCGTAAGATATTTCTCGAAACCAAAGACAAAAAATACTGGTGGCAACTTATTCAGTTGCTTCCATCCTCCTATAACCAGCGCCGCACTGTAATGTTGAATTATGAAGTGCTTGCCAACATTTATAAGTCTCGTCGCAATCATAAGTTAAATGAATGGCGTACATTCTGCGATTGGATTGAGGGGCTGCCTTATTCGGAGCTGATTACTGGAAAGGAGAAAAATGATGAAAGTATCTGAGATTTGCAAGATCGTGAATGATTGCGATAGAGCCCGTGATATTTTGCGCCGAGATAAGCACAAGCTAATTGACTCAGAAATTCAGGAAATCTGTAACCTGCTATGGGATTACAGAGAAGAACTTATGGAGAAAGAAGTTAAATAAGGAAAGAAGAAAAATGCTGAAAGCCATATGTGATATTTGTGGAATAAGACCTGCTGATAACCATTTTAAGGTTAAAAAAGAGATAGAAACTGCATTTATTGATATGGGAATCGTATTCCCAAAAAAGGAATGGATTAATGTTGATATTTGTAAAGAGTGTTATCAGAAACTACTTTTCAAATCATCAGTAAAGGAGAAAGTAAATGATAAATATGACAATTGCTGAGCTGAAGAGGCTCATATCAGATCTTCCTGATAATATGCCGGTAATTATACCAGTTTGGGAGATGCGCTACGATAATGCAAGCAATAGTCTTGTTCATAATGCGGGCGAGGACGAGGAGGACTAATATGGACGCAGTAGATTACCTTAAAACAAAAGAACGAATGTGTGGAAAGTCATCTGGTTGCTCCATGTGTCCGCTTGCTATGGGCGAACCCTTTGGCTGTGAGACCGTTGAATCTCAGCACCCCGAAGAGGCTGTAGAGATGGTTGAGAAGTGGGGTGTGGAACATCCGGTAGAAACATACATGAGTGACTTCCTCAAGAAGTTCCCGAACGCGATATTTAACAATGATGGCTATCCCTCTGATTGCGTGAGATACCTTTACGGCAACGACCATACTCCACTCGGCGACCGTGGGTGCGCTGGTGTTTCTTGCTCAACTTGTTGGAATAGACCTATAAAGAAAGAGAAGTGTAGATATTATAAGGCTGAACACGGAGCAAAAGTGTGCATCGGTCAAAAGGGTGAGCCGTCGTGTAAGTGTGGCGGCGACGTGAATTGCTGTGAGAGAGACTAAAAGGAGAAGATAAATGGGTTATTACTTTAACAGAGAAGATATTTTAAATGGCGCAAAAGACTGCGTTTGCAGGAGCAGGGAGGCGGAATACAGCTCGCCTGAGAACAGCTTTACCGCGATAGCAAATTTGTGGACGAGCTATCTCGATGCGGCGTTCCCGGACGAAAAGGTTCTGCTGACCTGTAAAGATGTCGCCGCTATGATGGTGCTTTTTAAAATGGCAAGGGTGGCGACCGGTAGAGGCAAGGCTGATAACTGGATAGACGCGGCGGGGTATGCGGCGTGTGGTGGTGAGACCGAGAAGATAATTCGACCCGACACAGAAGTCTCGAAGGACACTGACTGTGGGATGGTTGTATGAGAAAGAAAGAGCTAAAACGGGAGCTAAATTCTCTACGCACCGACCTCGAAGCCGCTAAGAGCAATGCTGATTTTTGGAAGGGATATACAAAATTCAATCAAGAAAAATTAGAAGATAACAAACAACTCCGTGAGGAGAACTTAAGACTAAACAAGCTGCTCGTAGAGGTAACAAGTGACCTTAACGCACTTCGCCGAAGTAGTGGATTCGCTCATGCTTACTGCGCTTACGATGAGTGGTTAGACAAAGAATACTGTGACCGTTGCAGAGAGAACGGGTATAACGATTGGAAATGGAGAGGAGTTTTAAAAAATGAAGAGAATCATTGACGAGATATTTGACTGGCTTACAGCGATAGATGAGGCGATAGAAATAACTGCCAAAGATGAGGCTCATAGCGACCACAAGGGTGACGAGCCACAGATACATACGTGTCCCGCAGACTGCAAGGGAGTACCCAACGCCAACTGGCACTCAATAGAAACTGTCAGCGACCTACCTGAGTACAGCGGAAAGTTCGTCGTAACGACTGAGGAGTTCTTCTATTCAATTAACTGTATACACTCGGGTCCTCGCAACGAGAGAGCGACCGTTACAGCGTGGTACGATGCCGACTCGATGACTTGGGAGATTGACGGCGTGGACGAACCTATAGACGCAGTTGAGGGTGGAAGTGTTGACGGTGTGCTCACCTTTGTGGTGGCGTGGCAGATACTTCCTGAGCCTTACGAGGAGGACTGATAGGATGATTAATATTCTTAGAAATGGAGCAAGTAAAACACTTGAGTTTAAGTGTTCGACCTGCGGGTGCGTTTTCGAAGCAGACATAAATAGCTATGTTTTGACGGGAGAGGAGATTGTTCGTGAGTCATACGATGGGGCGCACAAAGTTGTTGTGTATGCACCTTATACAATGTCAAAATGCCCGTGCTGCGGACGAGTAGCATACGAGGCTTAACTTATATATACGGAGGTTTACAAAAACATGAAAGTAATACTTTATACGACGCATTGCCCTAAATGCAATGTACTGACGACCAAACTGAAATCGAAGGGAGTGGACTACAAAGAAATTACTGATGTGGATGTTATGAGAGACAAGGGTTTTATGTCGGCTCCTATGCTTGAGGTTGACGGAAAGACAATGACTTTCGTCGAAGCAATTAAATGGGTTAACGAGGTGGTGTGATATGGGAAAATACAATAACTACGAAAAGTATGCGAAGTATATTAACTTTATAAATAGATATAAAGGAGCTACAAACGCTTCGACTGGAAGCGAAGTAGACTCTAATGCAAATGTGGAAAGTAAAAATGTCGCCACTATGCAGGGCGAACTAAGCAAAAAAGACATAATCGGAACCAACAGGCTTCTGATGATAAATAAACTGACTTCTATGTACGATAAAGAACTCGCGGAAGAATATATCCGACAGCTCGAAAGTCATGAGATATATAAACACGACGAGACAAGTATAATGCCGTACTGCGTATCTATCACTATGTACCCATTCCTTTTTGAGGGGCTTAAGTCAATCGGCGGACTTTCGGATCCGCCCCGCAATCTTGATTCGTTTTGCGGCTCGTTTATTAACCTCGTTTTTGCTATAGCGTCTCAGTTCGCGGGAGCTGTTTCGACCCCGGAGTTTCTAACATATCTCGACTACTTTATCAGAAAAGAGTATGGAGATGATTATTATCTTCACGCGGATAAAATTGTCACAACTGGGAGCAGAGAGAAGAGTATAATCAAGGTTATAGAGGATAAATTTAGTCAGGTTGTTTATTCTTTAAACCAGCCCGCGGCAGCGAGAAACTTTCAGTCAGTATTTTGGAACATCGCCTATTTCGATCACAATTATTTTAATGGTATTTTTCATGATTTCATTTTCCCAGACGAGACCGAGCCTAAGTGGGAGAGCGTTAGCTGGCTACAGAAGAGGTTTATGAAGTGGTTCAATGCTGAGAGACTTAAGAAACCTCTCACGTTCCCGGTTGAAACAGTAAACCTTCTTGATGATGGAAGTGCTTATACCGACAAAGAGTGGTTCGACTTTGTGGCTGAAATGTACGCGGAGGGGCACTCGTTCTTTGTATATCGTAGCGGTAGTGTTGATTCGCTCTCGTCATGTTGCCGGGTTCGCAATGAGCTACAGGATAACACCTTCTCCTTTACGCTCGGTGCAGGTGGTGTGTCTACGGGGTCGAAGGGTGTTATAACTATCAATATTAACAGACTCGTGCAGAACGCGACCAAGCAGGGTATTGATCTTTCGGAAGCAGTAACAACTCAGGTAGAAAAAATTCACTGCTACTTAAAGGCGTTCAATGAGATTATGAAAGATAATTTCAAAGCAAAGTTGCTTCCTGTCTACGACGCGGGGTATATTTCGTTGGACAAACAGTTTTTAACCATAGGCATTAATGGATTTGTTGAAGGGGCAGAGTTTTTAGGCATAGAAATTAGTCCAAACGATAGGTATTTTGAGTATGGCGAAAAGATTCTGAAGCCTATATATGATAGCAACAAAAAAGAAAGAACTGACGAATTGATGTGGAATACAGAATTTGTACCAGCGGAAAACTTAGGAGTTAAAAATGCCAAGTGGGATAGGGCGGACGGACTGTTTGTTCCCCGTGATTGTTACAATAGTTACTTTTATATAGTAGAGGACGAAGCTACGAATACTGTTGACAAGTTTATACTGCATGGTAGCAAACTCACAAAATATTTGGACGGCGGGTCAGCACTTCATGCTAACTTGAACGAACATTTAACTAAGGAGCAGTATAAAACTCTACTGTTGGATGCCGTTAAAACCGGTTGCTCATACTTCACTTTTAACATTCCTAATACAATATGTAATGTGTGTGGGCATATCAGCAAACGCCGTCTGGATCATTGCGTAGAGTGCGGAAGTCATGACGTAGACTATTTGACTCGTGTCATAGGCTATCTTAAGAGAGTGTCCGCCTTTTCAGAGGAGAGACAAAAAGAGGCGGCAAAAAGATACTATGAATAAACTCAAATATATCGGTTATACGATAGTGTTTCAAGAAGTCCCCGACGAGGTAACGCTCGCCGTCAATATAAGTGGTTGCCCTCACAGATGTGAGGGCTGCCACAGCGAGTACCTGTGGGAGTATAAAGGAAGATATCTTTCCGACGACATCGCCCACTTAATACAAATGTACAAGGACTTAATTACTTGCGTCTGCTTTATGGGAGGGGAACAAAACCCAGAGGATTTGGTAAAGTGTCTGCTTATTGCAAAAAGTCAGAATCTAAAAACCTGTGTATATAGTGGTTGTGATGACATAAAAGTTTTATCACAAAACGGTATCACCCAATATTGTGATTACATAAAAATAGGGCATTACGACAAGAAGCTTGGAGGATTATCTTCTTCTTCAACTAATCAAAGGTTTTATGCGTTGTCCTCAGATGAATTTATAGATAAGACCTCTCTTTTTAGAAAGGGGGTAAGACCATCTCTCGCTTAAATCTTACCGGTAGAAGGTTCGGAAAATTAGAAGTAAAAGGCTTAGCATACATCCGCAATAACTCAACTTATTGGAGATGTGTCTGCGATTGCGATCCAAATAAAGAGGTTGTTGTTCGCGGGAAATATTTAACTAATGGCGACACGAAATCTTGTGGGTGTCTTGTAATTGAGCGAACCCGACAGACAGGGAAAAATAATAAAAAATATAATGAATATCAGCATGATGGAGATGTCGTGCGAGTTAAGTTTTCTAATTGCGCAGAAAGTTTTGTGTGCGACAGGGATGACTGGGAAATAGCAAAAAGTATTTGCTGGTTCAAGAATAATACTGGCTATGCCAGAGGTTCGGTAAATAAAAGACAAGTGCTGTTTCATAACTATATTTTGGGGGTTGATACGACGACTGATATAGAAGTGGATCATATAGACGGAGATAGGCTGAATAACACAAGGTCAAACTTAAGACTTTGTACAAGACGAGAAAATGCTTTCAACAAAGGGGTGTACAAGAATAATTCTTCTGGTGTAAGCGGAGTTTATTATCAGAAAAAGACCCAGAAATGGAGCTCATATATTAGTGTAGACAAACACATGATTAATATTGGCACTTTTAATAATTTTGAAGATGCGGTAGCGGCGAGATTTGCCGCAGAAAAATTGTATTTTGGAGAGTTCTCCCGAAGCAACAACCAGTATGCGGAGAAGATAAGTTAAGGAGAAGAATAATGAAGAAGATTAAAATAAAGTATCATGACGCGAATATGGAGCGTCTTCAGAAAATATCACAGGGTGACTGGATAGATCTCAGAGCTGCTGAAACTGTAGAACTTAAGAGGGGAGAGTTTAAGATTATATCCCTCGGCGTGTCTATGAAGCTCCCCGACGGTTACGAGGCTCATGTTGTACCGAGAAGTAGTACATACAAGAACTTCAAGGTCATACAGGCTAACAGCATGGGAATTATAGATAACAGCTACAGCGGTGACAACGATGTGTGGATGTTTCCTGCGATAGCTCTTGAAGATACAAAAATTGAAAAGGGTGATAGAATATGCCAGTTTCGCATAGTGAAGTCTATGCCTAAAGTGCGTCTCGACGAAGTAGACCATCTCGACGACCAGTCCAGAGGCGGGTTCGGTTCTACGGGAGTGAAGTGATGAAGAATAACAAGCTTTTGTTTTATGTCTTGTCGTTCACTTGGGGTTTGCCTATGACGCTTGTTGGCGTGGTTGCCGCCGCAGTTATGCTGTTACTCTTCAGGAAGCCGGAGCTGTGTGGCTATTGTATAAGGTTTAGGATTGGCAACGGCTGGGGAGGTATATCGCTTGGGTTAACAATAATTACCGACAACCAGTCAGAGAGCGAGATTACATACCACGAACACGGTCACGCAATTCAGAACACGCTCTACGGTTTCTTTATGCCGATTCTCGTATGTATTCCCTCGATGATACGATATTGGCATAGAGAATACCTTGTGCGGATAAAAGGGTATAGATATAGCTCTTTACCCGCTTACGACGACGCATGGTATGAGGGACAGGCGACCAAATGGGGCACAGATTTTATGGCAAATCTCGGACGGTAATTTTAGCCTACAAGTTAACTCGTGAGATATTTAAACTTCAAGTTTATAATCTAAAAACAGTAAAAAGTGGGCTAAAATAAAGAATAACGGTTGACTTCCTTTATTAATGTGGTATAATTCCAGTAGAGAACCTCTTGGTTCCTATACACCTATTTGAGAGCGGTTTTGCTTAAGCAAAACCGCTCTTGTCCTATAAAAGGTATTGACAATATATTTCTATAAGTTATAATTAACCTGTGGATAAAACAAACGGTAAGGAGGAACTTTATGACTTTAGAGAAGTATTTTGAAAAGACCGGCAAAATTTATGGCGTTTCAAGTAAGTTTGATTTCGGTGAGTGGCATCACCGATTAGCCGAGTTTGACAGCTTGGAAGAAGCTTATAAGTGGCTTAACACTGAAGAGGGCGACTTCCGCACAAGAGAGATTGGGTCGAAGACTCACATTGCTAAGATTGCCGGCATAACCCCTCAAAAGTTAGACGAAGAACTAAAACCTTATTTTATGAGATAATTTAGGTAAAAAAAAGCGGGTAGGGATTTCTCCCTACCCGCTTTTTTTTACTTAGCCTTCTTCGTTCTCGTTTGCGTCTTCGTCGGGCTTTACTTCACTCTGTTCTTTAGCATTGCCCTGAGCATGAAGAAACTCGTCCGCCGCCTGAGCTGCCGCAGTGAAGCTGTTATTCTTCCAGTAGCTGACGACGCCAGTTACGATGGCGAGCACGACACTGACTATTGCGTACAGCTGATTCTCATCAAAACTGATACCCGCAACGCCAAATGCGCCGAGTGTGAGGTTGACAAGAGAGCCTACCATAAGAATAAGGCGAACCCAAGTACCAACCGACACATTACTAAGATTCTCAATAATGTCTTTGAATTTCTGCATGATCTTACCTCCCGAATATAAATGCGATAAAGGCTGTCACAGCAGCACCGATAAGAGCAGACACAATGGTCTCCCAACGCTTGCTGGGGCGGTATTTTAAATCGTCTATTGCTTGCTGAAGCTTTCCGAGGTTTTCAATAACCGTGTTAAGCTTAGAAGTAACAACGCTCTGAGTTTTATCTATATCGTCAACCTCTTTATCAAGAGTGGTGTACTCTTTTTCAAGCACCTCGACGCGCCTTTTAAGGTTCTTTATCTCTGTCTCTAAGGCGTCCATACTGATTGCCATTACGATACCTCCTTAAGATATTTAACGGCAACCCATGACATGATATCCGAAAGCAGAGCCTCCTTCACGCCACTGTTTGTTTGAATTTTTGAGACCTTGTGTTTTGTGGGCGCGAGCTGAGCTTTAGGCACAGCCTTACCTCTCGTATTAGAGAGTCCGCCGTAAACTGCCCCAGTCTTAATTGTTACTGTGGAGCCTACGCCTATTTTTTTTGACGCACTCTTAACCAACGAAAGGTCTGCCGCGTACACCCATGAGTTAATCTCCTTAAGCAAAACTTTGTTTCCACTCACAGACTTAACTGTGTGTTTACGGAGCTTAACCCATACAGGAATACTCTGTCCTGTAGCATACTTCTTGCCCGCAATCTTAACGACATCTCCCGCCTTTATGGCAGAAGCGGGCTGGGTAGGGGTGGATGGCGTTGTCGGCGTAACAGCTGGCGCACTCGCTGTTCTCTTCTTAAGTTTATATACAGAAGCAACCGCGTCGGCTATTGCAATACCACACTGTTTCTGTCCAGATGCGTTCTCGACGTGTTTACGATCAGAGGTTGTATCAATAAAAACGGTCTCGACGAGGAGGCTCTGACATTTGACCTCTCTAACGAAACCAAAGTAGTTTGTATTATTTTGTACTTTAACTTTTGCGCCACGATTCGGGATGCCGAACTTTGTAGCAATACTCTTACTAATCGCACCGGCTATTGTCTTACCGGCGTTGTTACCTACTTTATAGTAAACCTCAGAGCCCGTGCCGTGTGCGGCGTTAAGATGTATCTCCATAGCAAGGTCATACTTGCCAGCGTTTATAGTCTTGATACGACTATAAAGACTCTTGTCTGCGTCGTAATTTATCAGCGTTACATTACAGCCGTACTCACGAAGAGCTGCCGCCGCGTACTTACCGATTTCTCGACCAATCTTAAATTCTTGAAAACCGCCACTACACGCTCCGCTGTCGTAGCCGCCCCTTTCATTTTTACCGTGTCCGATAGACATAGCTATGTTCATGTTTAATCCTCTCTTTCTATGCCGTCTCAAAATTATTTATCTTTAGGCGCGAATATCTTCCCGTAGACAATAGGTGATTTAACAATAAATTTATCGCTCCCCGCTAAAACCTGTATGGCTATCTCGCCGTCTTTCTTTGTTAAAATAGAAGGAACGATATATGATAAAAACTCGTCATCTACTTTAATATCGCTAACACTTTTTACAGTGTCGCCCACAAGAAAATCTATAGAATAAAAGTCCGCGCCTTGTAAATCTGGTGTGAGTTGAAAAATAAGCTTAGTTGCCTCATTTTCTCCGACATAACCCATATTAAAGCGGGAGCTTCTCCATAAATCAATTATTACTTCTCGCATTAGCTCAATTCCTCAAAATATATTCCGACGAGCTGCGACGGCAGATACTGCAAGATAGTACCTTGACCGTTGCTGTCATCGCGTATACACTTGTAAATTTTGCCACCGTCGAGATAGTACTTGTCCTTGAAATACCTCATGCCAGCCGCCGCTGTAATAGGATTATCAATCGTGCCGTCCTCGCCGACCGTGATAGGCTCCCAGTGTGCAGCCGTATTTTCCGGCAACCATGTCGGATTTGCCGTTATGGCATTGTAGCAGCGATAGAGCCCGCTCGGTCTGCGGACTATACTGCCGACGGTATAATCGACATACCCGCTCCACAGCGGATAAAGCTCGGCATACTCCAAAGCTTCCGCGTCCGTCGTGACCTTTGTCAAAACGCCGTCTATCTTGTCGCGATAAGCCTTTGCTTCTGCTCGCGTCATGTTGCACCTCCTGTGATTATTTCAAGTGCCTCGGAGTCGGAGATCTCTTCGCCCGGCGCGTCAATCTCCGTCCAGTTGCCTGCGTTGTCGTTGACCCCGAGATGGACGGTTACAGCGATAACATCGCCTTTTTGCAGTGCCTTACCGTCGTCTGCCGTGAGTATATTACCGTTAATTGTCATGCCGTCACCACCGTCCATCCCTTATTTGTTGCTATTGCAATAACATCATCGGGTATGCCGACCGCCGTCGCGGGCGTTATCGCGAGTTTTATAGTTCTCGCAGTGCCTCCCGAAATATCAGGCAAGGAATTAAACATTTCTGTAACCGCCGCAACGGAAAGATTTGTTTTGCTAAAGTTGATATTACCGGGAAACGCGGTCATATTTTCCGTTCCGCTAAAAACGACTTTGCGGAGCGACCTTAAGCTGACGTCGATTCCGTTAGCTGTGAACTCCGATATATCAACAACTAACTCTTCAAGCAAATCAGACGCGACTATCTTTTTAACCTTTGGACAGCCCGTTAAACGCCTAAGCTCCGGAGCAATGTCAAGTTTGCCGTACCCCGTTCCTGCGTTGCTGTTGGTGGGCGACACGCCCAACCCCTCGAGACCATATGCTCTGTTGAGAGCAGGAAAGCCTTCTATCAAATAGATGTATTTAATGCCGTAAAAATATGAGTCAGCGGTGTAAAAGTCGCTGGTGCTTACATTATATATCACATCTCGGATTATCGTCGGGCAATAATAGCTGTAGGTGTTGTTAAACTTGATGTTGCGGTAAGGCGTTGTAAGAGTGATTCTG
>UMDL01043373.1_pt1 | contig 25833 bp, 19 predicted proteins | sample 1964481 | NCBI WGS metagenome assembly UMDL01 (sample SAMEA4835993, study PRJEB28245) | human gut metagenome | biome: gut microbiome; material: fecal sample | place: Denmark | collected 2008 | reverse complement strand
TGTCCTGCACGATATCTGATGATGCCTTGTCAATCCTTGCCTGCCACACGGCACCGCAGCCGGCAAATACGCCGGCCTGCTGCTCAAAGCAAACTGCGCAGCTCGGCCCAGGGCTGCTCCGCTTGCTTCGTGCCTCGGACGCACTATGAAATGCAAACCAACCGGGATTTTACGTTGACCCGTTGGTCCCTCATTAGAGTATGTTCGTGACGGAGAAACACGAAAAAGCCCCGGAGTTAAAACTCCGAGGCTTCGTGATCCCAATAGGATTCAAACCTATAACCTTTTGATCCGTAGTCAAATGCTCTATTCAGTTGAGCTATGGGACCATATCAGGTACTAAGACCTTGTTATGCTTCTGCTGGTGCGTTTTCTTCCTTAACCATCACAAGCTTCTTCTCCTTAATTCTAGCCTTCTTACCAGAAAGCTTTCTGAGATAGAAGATTCTCGCTCTGCGAACGTGACCAACCTTGTTGACCTCAATTGACTCGATAAATGGAGACTGGAACGGGAAGATTCTCTCTACACCGACACCACCTGAAATCTTGCGGACAGTGAATGTCTTGGTGAATGGGGTAGCACCGCTAATCTGGAGAACTACGCCTCTGAACTTCTGGAGTCTCTCTTTATCACCCTCTTTAATCCTATAAGTAACGGTGATGGTATCACCACCTTTGAACTTAGGGAAAGATGCAGCTTTGTCGTTTACAAATGCCTGCTCTACTACTTTAATCAAATCCATTTTCTAAAATAATTTTTGCGCAACGTTACTTGAATTACAACGACAAGTAAGAGGTTACCTCGTTAATGGGACTGCAAATGTACGTACTTTTTTTGAATCTGCAAATTATTTTAGAAATTTTCTTTCATTTTATCGAAAAGATTTCTGTCTTCCCTGCTGAGATTAGGCACGAAGGAGTCACTTCCGCGCATTGATTCAAGCGCTGCCTTCTCGTCACTCTTGAGTTTCTTAGGCAGCCATACGAGATACTTCACGTACAGGTCACCCACTCCGGAGCCATATCCTTTGACAGCAGGCAGGCCCATGCCTCTGAGTCTGACAATCGTGCCGGACTGGGTACCTGGCTCAATCTTGATCTTGTAATTGCCGTCAAGACAAGGGACGGTGGTCTCACCACCGAGAATGGCGTCAGTTACTGATATTATCTTGGTGTAGAACAGATTCTTGCCGTCACGTTTGAGAGAATCGTGCGGAATCTCCTCAATGACCACGAGCAGGTCTCCGTTCACGCCGCCGGATTTGGCAGAATGTCCCTGTCCCTGAAGCGTGAGCTGCATACCATCTTCCACACCGGCAGGAATATTCACCTTGATAGTCACTCTCTTGCGCACAAGACCGGTTCCGCCGCAGGAACGGCAAGGATTGCTGACAATCTTGCCTTCACCACCACATCTTGAACATGTAGTATAGGTAACAGTCTCACCGAAGATGCTTCTTACCCGCCTCTGTTCCTGGCCTGTACCATGACAGACAGGACAAGTCTGTATGTCAGAAGCATTTGCGGCACCTTTACCGCCACAGTCAGGACATTGTTCATATCGGTCGATAGATACCTCCTTCACAGCACCTTTCGCGATTTCTTCCAAGGTAAGTCTCACTCTGGTACGGATATCACGTCCACGCGGCACACGCTGGGTCCTCTGGCCACCGCCGAAACCGCCGAAGCCGCTGAACCCTCCGAAGCCGCCTGAGTTGCCTCCGCCGAAATCGAACCCGGCACCGAACAGGTCCTTGAGAATATCATTGATATCAAACCCTCCGAAACCGCCGGAACTGAAGCCGCCTGACGGAGCGTTGAATCCGAACTGGTCGTATTTTGCCCTCTTGTCAGGGTCGCTCAAGACCTCATAGGCCTCGGACGCCTCCTTGAAATTCTCCTCTGCGGTCTTCTTCTCCGCATCGGTACCGCCGACCCATCTGTCCGGATGCCATTTCAATGCCATCTTCTTGAAGGCCGACTTTATATCATCCGCACTGGCATTCTTCGGAACGCCGAGCACTTCATAATAATCTCTTTTTTCTGCCATATTCCTTACATCTCCTATATTAGAGCACAAGCAAAACGCCCTCTCTCACGAAAGAGCGGACCGACTATATTCCAACTACAACCTTTGCGTAACGCAGAATCTTGCCGTTCAGCGTGTAACCAGTCTCGATCACATCGTAAATCAGGCCCTTCTTGTCCTCTTCCTCTACCGGAACCTGAGCCACAGCCTCGTGGAAATCAGTATCGAACTTCTGTCCCTTGGCCTCAATACGCTCCAGTCCCTTGCTCTTCAGATATTTCATCAACTTGTCATATATGAGTCCGGTTCCCTCTTTGGCCGCCTCATCGCTGGACTTCTGGAGCAGATCCATTGCCCTTTCGCAGTCATCCAGAACAGGAAGCAGACCTTTGATGGTATCAGATGCAGCCGATGAAACCAATGCAAGTTTCTCCTCAGCCGAACGTCTGCGGAAGGTCTCGAACTCAGCCATCAGACGGACATAGTCGTCCTTCTCCTTGGCGAGCTTGTCCAATGCCTCTTTCTCAGCCTTCTGGGCAGCCTCCAGCTTTTCTGTCAATTCCTTGCATTCAGAATGTTTTCCGCAGGACTCCTCTTCCTCCGGTTTGTCACAATGACAATCGGATTTTTTGTCAGTGCCTTCGCATTGACATTCATTTTCCGCCTGCTTTTCTTTCTTCTTTATTTCTTCGTCTTTTTGCTTTTTCATATCTTTTCAACCTTTTATATTTCTTCGAAAACAACCCGTACAGAGTCGCTATTATAATCACCCACAACATATCACACGAGCAGTTTGTGCTGGGTTATCAACAAACTGCCCGCTATTGTTTCAGCAAATTGTCTGCCATCGTACAAGACTGACATTTTGTCAATGCCATTGAAAATCAGCCACGGACAGACAGGTCGCCCAAAATGTTGTTATGCAAGAAGCTTTGCCGCAGCCACTGCGCAGTTGATACCGTCAATGGCGGAAGAAACGATTCCTCCAGAATATCCTGCACCCTCACCGCAAGGGAAAAGGCCAGGCACCTGAGTACATTGATACGAATCGGCATCCCTGACGATTCTGACAGGAGAAGAAGTCCTGGATTCCACACCCAAAAGAAGCGCATCCTCCGTATAATATCCGCGCATCTTATTGTTGATCAGCGGGAAAACCTTCTGGAGACGGGATGCCACGCACTCAGGAAGAAGTTCGTACAATGGTGCAGAAACCACTCCAGGACGATAAGAAGTCTCAGGAAGGTCCTCCGACATCTGTTCCTCACAGAAATCCACCATCCTCTGTGCAGGCGCCGCAAAGCGGTTCACTTCCCCGTTCTCATCCGGAACAGCGTGGGCAGCAGCGTAATCATACATCTTCTTCTCCACGTCGTGCTGGAAATTCAGCAATGCGAAAGTACCGTACTTCTTATATTCTTCCGGCACATCATCAGGCTCCACAGAAACGACTACCCCGGCATTGGCCCACTTGGAATTGCGGGCAGAATTGGACATGCCGTTGAGCACAGTATAGCCGTCCTCCGTAGATGACGGAACCAGGATTCCGCCCGGACACATACAGAACGAGAACACTCCCCTGTCATCCACCTGCTCCACGAAAGAATACTCGGCAGCCGGCATACCCGGCTCCCACTGTCCACGGTATCTGATCTTGTTTATCAAATCCTGAGGATGTTCAACACGCACTCCCATTGCAAATCCTTTGGCCTGCAGTTCCCAGCCCTTCTTGTCGAACAGCTCGTAAATATCTCTTGCAGAATGGCCTGTAGCGAGGATTACTGCCTTTGCATTGAACGTCTTCTTGCTGCCTGCCGCCTCTGCACTGTCATCCACAGACGTCACTGTAATCACACCGTCTTCGCCTCGACAGATATCTGACACGCGGGTCTGGAAATGATATTCTCCACCATGTTCCAGCACACATTCCCTGATATTTGCCACCAGTCGAGGAAGCTTGTCCGTACCGATATGAGGATGAGCGTCAATGAGAATAGACGGATCCGCCCCGAAATTAACAAACTGATGGAGCACCTCCCTGTTGTCCCCGCGCTTGGACGAGCGGGTAAACAGTTTGCCGTCCGAGAACGTGCCGGCGCCACCTTCACCATAACAGTAATTGGAATCAGGATCCACGATGCCCTTGCGGGAGAGTTTAGCGATGTCCGGTTTTCTGCCGCTTACATCCTTTCCGCGCTCAAGAACCACCGGTTTCAGCCCCAATGTAAGGAGTTTCAATGCAGCAAACATTCCGGCAGGACCAGAGCCCACCACAATCACCGGCTCAGCGTCGTGCACATCCTTGTATTCAGGAAGGTGATATTCCTCATAAGGCTCATCCTTACGGTAGGCCTCCACCCTGTAACGCACTTTCACATCGCCTCTTGCGTCTATCGACCTGTGGACTATATGACAATGCGCATCAGCATTGACCATAGTAGGCTGGTAAGACTTTGTCGGGTCAATGACATTGATCACAGCATTAGGCTTCAGGCGCAACGCCTCTGCCGCAGCCATCCTGATATCATCCAATCTCGGTTCTCGTCCCATTCTGCAGGACACTTCAAATTCTATCATCTTGTTATCGTAGTATTATTCGTAAATCAGAAATCTGCCATTCTGGAAACCGGAGCCACATCGAGCGGAGTACGCTCACCGGCAAGGTAATGGTAGTAGCCGGCTATCGCAATCATAGCGGCATTGTCCGTAGTAAACTTAAACTCAGGAAGATACGTATTCCAGCCACGTTTCTGCCCCTCGGAAACTATCCTGTCGCGCAGGCCGCTGTTCGCAGACACGCCGCCGCCGATGGTAATCTCCTTTATTCCGGTCAATTTCGCAGCTTTCACGAGTTTGTCCATGAGTATGTCAATGAGGGCCTTCTGGAAACTTGCGCAGATGTCCTCCTTGTTCTTCTCCATAAAATCAGGATCCTTGGCCATCTCGTCCCTCACGAAATAGAGCAACGACGTCTTGATTCCGCTGAAACTGTAGTCGAGGCCAGGGATATGAGGCTTGGCGAACTTGAACCTGTCGGGATCACCGAGTTTGGCCAATCTGTCGATGACAGGGCCGCCCGGATAGCCGAGTCCCATCATCTTGGAACATTTGTCGAAAGCCTCGCCCACCGCATCGTCGATGGTCTGGCCTAGAATTTCATAGTCGAGCGGACTGTTCACTTTCACGATCTGGGAATTGCCTCCAGAAACCAGAAGGCACAGATACGGGAACTCAGGATGATGGTTTTCCTTGTCATATTGCTTCACGAAATCTGCAAGGATATGCCCCTGAAGGTGGTTAACCATAATCATCGGAATATCCAGCGACACGCTCAACGCCTTCGCGAAAGAAGTGCCCACCAACAACGAGCCGAGAAGGCCCGGGCCTCTGGTGAACGCTATCGCAGTAAGTTCCTCCGGCTTCACGCCGGCCTTTGCCAATGCCTGGCTTACTACAGGGACAATGTTCTGTTCGTGAGCTCTGGAGGCAAGTTCAGGCACCACTCCGCCATAATCTTTGTGAACCTGCTGACTTGCAATGACATTGGACAGAAGATATCCGTCCTTGATAACTGCAGCGGATGTATCATCACAGGATGACTCAATTCCGAGAATTATATCTGATCGTTCCATCGTATTTCAATCGTCTTTCAATTCAACCTGCAAATTTAAGAAAAGATTGTTAAATTTGTAGGTTATGCGGACTACGGCCAAGATTTTTTATTATATGACGGTCATTGCGGCAACGATATTTTTCGCTGCCCTGATTGCCGTACAGACTCCGGCCGTACAGACCCGACTCGCGGAGAAAGCCCTGCAGAGCATTGAAAATCATATCAATGGCAAGATCAGCGTAGGCAAAGTCCACATCGACCCGTTCAAGGCGATAGTACTCCGCGACCTGGTAGTCCTGGATGCCGACCCGTTCAGGGACTCACTCGACGTGGTGGACACATTGTTCAGGGCAAGATATGTCACCGCCAACTTCAGCATCAGGAGCATACTGAAAGGCGGAAACATCAGCATTGCCTCCGCAAAAGTCACTGACGGACTGTTTTTCCTGACTGTAGAACCTGAAAACAGGGGCTGCGCACCCGAGGCGGACACCTCAGGGACCACCAACATAAAGAGAATCTTCAAACTCGGCGGAGGAAAGGACAAAGAGCCTTCAGAGAAGGAAATCTTCAGCATCGGCAACGTGGAACTGGAGAACATGTCATTCAGAATGAGGAACTTCCGCAAAGACGCATCCGATTTTCCGGACGGCTCGATGAACTGGTTTGACCTCGATGTCCACGACATCAACCTGAAAGGACGAGGACTGAGGATGAAAGGCGGCATCATGTACGGCACCTGCGACCGCATGTCATTCACCGAAAAAAGCGGGTACCAGTGCTTCCTGCTTGCCGGAGACGCACGGGTAGGCAGAGGAAAGACCATAGTGGACAACCTCCGACTCATCGACAGATGGTCCAACATCGACATCCCGTCCATAAAACTGCTCTACAAGAACACCGACGCCTGGTCTGAATTCATCAGCCAGGTAAGGATGGAAGGCGATATCAGCAGCAGTACAGTCAGCCTGCGCACACTCAAATATTTCGCACCTGCACTCGACCAGTTCCGGATGAGCGCCAAGATAAAAGGAAAAGTGACAGGTTATGTCAATGATTTGAAACTCAGTGATATACAATTCGAAACCTGCGACGCGGACGGGTTCGTGGACTGGGACGAGCACAAGGGACGAGGCATTTCCGGAGAACTCAGCGGCTCACTCATCGGCATCCCGGACACAAGGACAATGCTCACTGAAGCAGCCGTGAAGAGACTTAGTTTCACGTCCCGCGGACTGGAAGCATTCATAAAAGGATGGGCACCGGGAGTGAAACTGGACATCCGCAAAATATGCAAAGGCGAAAGAGTCTCATTCCACGGAAAAGTCAGAGGACCGCTCAACCGCCTGAAAGTCAGAGGAAAACTCAATTCCGGCTTCGGCAAGGTCAATGCAGATGCAGACATCCGAAATGTCATCGACAATTTCCGTCCACTGACGCTCAGAGGGGCAATATCAACAGAAGACCTGGACATCAGCAGAATCTTAGGCGATGGCATTCCGGTAGGAAAATGCGACATGAGAACCGGACTTTCCGCCGTCATATCCGCGGACACGCTCGGAGTAACCATAGATTCGCTTAAAGTGGACGGACTGGACGTGCTCGGCTACAAATACACCAACATCGCGGCAGCCGGCACATTCAGCCAAAGCGCTTTCGACGGACGTATCGTATGCAGCGACCCGAACCTGAACTTCCTGTTCCAGGGTATATTCTCACTGTCATCCAAGACGCAAAACGCTCTGTATCAGTTCTATGCAAACCTCGGATATGCAGACCTGCATGCCCTCAACATAGACAAGCGAAAGACATCACGCATGAGCCTGCGCACTCAGGCCAACTTCACGAGAGTCAGCGGAGAAGACATCCTGGGCAACATCCGCATTGACAATATGGTGCTTGAGGACGAGCACGGGGCTCACAATGTGGGAAACATCGAGATTTCCTCACACGCCAGCGACGACGTGAACCGTGTAAGCCTGAAATCCAAATTCGCGGACGGCTACTTCGTGGGAAGCCGCTTCTTCAACAGTTTCATCCGGGATCTGCAGACAGCGACCACAAGACGGGAACTCCCGTCATTGTACCGGAAAAACGAAGAGACCTGGGCCGGCAACTCATACGATGTATCGCTAAGGCTCCACGACACACGGGATGTGCTTTCATTTTTCGCACCTGGAGTGTATGTGGCCGACAGCACAGCCCTGAAACTCGGCATTGACAGAGACGGAAAAATGTCCGCCTCGCTGAACTCCAGACGAATAGCGTTAAGGGACAAATACCTGAAGGACATCAAGTTACGGATAAACAACGCTGACGGAAAACTGAGCGGAGACCTTCTCGCCGACGAGATTATGGCCAGACCGGCACTGATGCGCAAGTCCAGCGTAAAACTCATTGCCGACAATGATTCTCTCCGCATGGGCATCAGTTATGACAATGAAGAGGAACTCGCCAGCCGCGGCGAGCTTTTCCTCGACGGAATGCTGTACAGGGACGAGGACGATTCATTGTCATTGAAGACAATGTTCAGACCTTCATACATTTACCTCAAATCCAAGCTGTGGAACATCGCGTCATCCGACATTGACCTGCACGACAATCATATAAAGGTAGATTCGCTCAGGATTGTCGGGGACAACCAGGCGATCAATATAGACGGAGGCTGGTCGTCGGCAGAACCGGACACGCTCCGGGTGAGTCTGGACAAGTTCGACATCTCATTGACCAACTACTTCACCGGCAACGGGGAAATGGACATTCAGGGACTGCTGACCGGGCGCGCCATGGTGACATCGTCCAGCATCCGGAAAGCCGGCATCCTGCTGAATCTCACCTGTGATTCGACCATGTTCGGCGGCCAGAGAGCCGGGAAAGTGAAGGTGGCCGGAGTCTGGGACGAGGGCAGGCAGGGCTTCAACTACGTATGCCGCAACCTGCTGGACGGAAAGAAGACATTCGACGCCTTCGGCAATTTCTACCCGTCAAGCAGGCAGGTGGAGGGAAACATTTCGCTCGACGGCCTCAATGCAGGATATGCCATGCCGTTCCTGAGTTCCCTGTTCAGCGAAATCGACGGCAAGATATCCGGCGACATCGCCTTCAGCGGCCCGTACAATGCACTGGATATCAGCAGCAAAGACCTCAGGCTGGAAAACACATTGCTTAAAGTGGACTTTACCAATGTCGGTTACATCACTGACGGCCCGGTATCACTGGACAGCAACGGCGTGAAATTCCTGAACGTAAAGGTCAATGACAGATTCGGCAAGACAGGTACGGTGAGCGGCGGCATCAGCTGGAACCATTTCCGAGACATGACTTTCGACACCAATATACATTTCAACGAGGTGGAAGTCCTGAACCTGGCCGAAAAGGACAACCCGTTCTTCTACGGAGGCCTTTCCGCTACCGGAAACCTGTCCGTCACCGGACCGCTCAATTCTATACTGCTGTCCGCCGATGCAAGAACCGCCGGACGTGGCGAATTCCATATCCCGACAAGCTCATCGTCCTCAAGCGGCAAATCCAACCTGCTGACTTTCAAGGAACCGTACAGGGAAATTTTCATTGACCCTTACGAGGCGATGATGGAAAGGCTGCGCGAAAAGGAGAAACAGGCCAACAGCCTCGGCATCAGGCTTCATATCAATGCCACACCGGACGTTACTGCCAGCATTGAAATAGACAAGGACGCGGGCAACATCCTGAGCGGCAACGGAAACGGAGTCATTGACCTGGACATCAGGCCTTCAGCGGGGGCGTTCAGCATAAACGGAAACTACATCATCACGAGCGGAACATATCATTTCGTCGCATTGGGCATCGCCAAGAGGGACTTCACCATACAGAACGGCAGCTCCGTCAGATTCAACGGCGACGTCATGGACAGCGACCTGAATATCAATGCATTATACAAGACCAAGGCTTCTGTTGGCACGCTTATCGCTGATACCACGTCCACGGCAAGGCGGACAGTCGAGTGCGGCATTTCCATAACCGACAAGATCCGCAACCCGAGACTGGGCTTCTCAATAAACATCCCGGACCTCGACCCGACTACAATGAACAAGGTGGAGAGTGCCCTCAACACGCAGGACAAGGTCCAGAAACAGCTGTTGGCACTGCTCATCAGCAACAGTTTCCTGCCGGACGAGCAGTCGGGCATCACGAACACGTCTTCAACAATGCTCTATTCCAATGTCTCGGAAATCATGTCCGCACAGCTGAACAACATATTGCAGAAACTGAACATTCCGGTCGATTTCGGGCTTGACTATCAGCAGAATGCAAGCGGAAGCGACATCTTCGACGTGGCACTGTCCACGGCACTGTTCAACAACAGGGTAATCGTGAACGGCACCATCGGCAACCGGCAGTACAGTTCCAACACATCCGGAAGCGAGGTCGTGGGAGACCTGGACATTGACGTGAAACTCGACAAACCGGGTGCGCTAAGGCTGAACCTGTTCTCGCACTCGGCGGACCAGTACACTAACTATCTGGACAATTCGCAGAGGAACGGAGTCGGTCTGACCTACCAGAAAGAGTACGATTCCATAGGCGAATTCCTGCGCAACCTGTTCCGCAGCAAGAAGAGAAAGCAGGAACTGGAGGCTGCCAGACAGCAGGAGATACAGAACGAAAGAAAAGTCAGAATAAAAATAGAGGCTCAGGAGCCTAAGAAAAAGAGAACAAATGGAAAGAAAAAATGACAGGGGAAGACTGTTCCTGATACCGTCACCGCTCGGGGAGAACGACCCGAAGGAAGTCATACCGGAAGGAGTATTGTCAATGCTGCCGAAACTGGACACTTACGTGGTGGAGGCGACCAGGACAGCAAGAAGGTATCTGTCGGCTGCAGGGCTGAAAGGACATATACAGGAACTTGATTTTCACGAACTTAACGAGCACACCAAGCCTGACGAGGTAAGGGCTCTGCTGACCTTGTTTGAAAACGGGAAGGACGTCGGCCTGATTACAGAAGCCGGTCTTCCTGCAGTGGCTGATCCCGGTGCCCAGCTTGTAAGTCTCTGCCATAAAGAAGGTATAGAGGTTGTGCCGTGCTCCGGACCGTCCTCCCTGATGCTGGCACTGATGGCCTCAGGACTGAACGGGCAGACATTCGCATTTTCAGGCTACATCCCGGCCAAGACTGACGAGAGGAGACAGGCGCTGAAATCGCTTGAGAGACGTTCTGCTTCAGAGCATCAGACGCAGATTTTCATAGAGACGCCATACAGGAACGAGTCTCTGTTTGCCGACATACTGAACATCTGCCAGAACAGTACAGAGCTGTGCATTGCTGCAAATATCACTATGCCTGACGCATTTATCCGGACCAAGACTATTGCGGAGTGGAAGAAATTCTCTGCCGGCAAGAACGAGGTCATAGGCAAGAGGCCATGCGTATTCCTCATTTTAGGACATTGAGGCATCCCTTTTAGGACATTGACATACTGCTATGACGAAAAAAGCATCATATATCACTCTCGGCTGCAAACTGAACTATGCCGAGACCTCCACATACGAAAGAAATTTCATCAGGGCCGGCTACGAATCCGTTCCATGGAACAGCAAGGCTGACCTATATATTATAAATACGTGTTCAGTGACGGAGCATGCCGACCGGAAATCCAGAAACATCATCCGCAAGATCCACAGGACCGCACCTGAGGCGACTATTGTCGTGACAGGCTGCTATGCCCAGCTCAAACGTCAGGAAGTGGAAGCCCTGGAAGGCGTCAGCCTGGTGTTCGGCGCTGATGAGAAGAGTTCGCTGGTAAAGAGGACGTTGGATCTCATTGACGGAAAAGCCTCGGCCGGACCGGCTGAAAATGAGTACAGGACAATGCCATCCGACAGCGCCACTTTCGCTGCTTACTCGAGCGGCGAGGAGCGCACACGTTCTTTCCTGAAGGTGCAGGACGGATGCGACAATTTCTGCGCCTACTGCACTGTTCCGTTTGCACGTGGCAGGAGCAGGAGCATAAGCATTGACACGGCTGTCAGCGAAGCTGAAAAGATCGCGACCGCAGGTGTGAAGGAGATTGTTCTGACAGGGGTCAATACCGGTGATTTCGGCAGGAAAAGCGGGGAGAGCTTCCTGGAGCTGCTGAAGAGGCTGAACGATGTGGAAGGTATTGAGAGATACAGGATTTCATCGATTGAGCCGAATCTGCTTACTGAGGACATCATCGACTGGATCGCGTCAGGAACCAAGTTCCAGCCGCATTTCCATATTCCGCTTCAGAGTGGCAGCGATACGGTTCTGAAGGATGTAGGCAGGAAATATACCACAGAATTTTTCGCGGAGAAGATAGACTATATCCGCAGCAAAATGAATCCTAAGCCGGGCGAGACATTTCCTGACGGCAGTTTGAAGCCTTCGGTGTTCTTCGGAATAGACGTCATAGCCGGTCTGCCCGGTGAGACTGACGAACTGTTCCAGGAGACGTACGACTTCCTCAAAAACAGGATCAGACCTGCGTTCATACATATTTTCCCTTACTCGAGAAGGGCCGGGACCCGCTCGGCAATGCGGAAGGACCAGGTGCAGGACTGCGTCAAGACCAAACGTGTGGAGATGCTTGAGGGGCTGTGCCGCAGTCTGAATGAGGAATTCATTGACTCTCAGAAAGGTGTGAAGGAGAAGGTGCTTTTCGAGGAGAGCTGCACTGACGGGAAGATGAGCGGTTACACCGGCAACTATATAAGGGTGGAACGGAATTGGGACGAATCGCTCGCGGGAAAACTTGTGGAGGTGACTTTATGAAGGCGCGGCTGACTTTTCTCGGTACCGGAACGTCGCAGGGTGTGCCTATCATAGGGTGCAAATGCGCTGTCTGCCAAAGCATTGACCAGCACGACAAAAGGTTCAGGTCAGCTGCTCTGGTGGAGTATGGCGGACTGACTGTCCTGGTGGATGCCGGGCCGGATTTCAGAATGCAGATGCTCAAGCAGGGGGTTTCGCACTTGGATGCGATACTGCTCACGCACAGCCACAGGGACCATACGGGTGGCCTGGATGATGTCAGGTCATTGAACTACATCGACCGCAGGGCTGCCGAGATATATTGCGAAGAGCCGGTATTGGACTCACTCCGAGAGAGTTACGACTATGTTTTCGCTGAGAAGAAATATCCTGGCGCTCCGGAATGGCACGTGCATCTGATAGACGAGAGGCCATTTTTCGTGGAGCCTGTGGATGATGACAGGGAGCTGGTCTGGGTGCATGATGTCGGCTACTGTTATGTAGATGCGGACGGGAACCATATTCCAACTGACAACAGGAATGCAACGCATGCCTGTGTCGCAGATGACATTGACTTTCATGGCGGACTTCCGTCTCCTACGGGAAAGGGGGTTGAGATCATTCCGATCCGAGGAATGCACGACAAGATGCCGGTCCTGGGGTTCCGTTTCGGTGATATTGCCTATATAACGGATATGAGTCTGCTGCCGGAGAGCGAATTCTGTAAGCTGAAGGGGCTGAAGCATGTTACGCTCAATACGGTAGGCTACAAGCCTCACCATTCGCATTTCTCTCTGTATCAAGCCATTGACCTTGCAAGGGAAATCGGAGCCGAGCACACTTGGCTGACTCATCTGTCTCATACTTTTCCTACATATCCGGAGTTCTGCGGACAGTTGCTGGAGATTGCTCCCGACATTGACATAAAGCCGGCTTTCGACGGGCTTGTCATCGAGGGATAGGGGTCTGTGACGGACTGCATTTCTTCCTTACGGAATCCTTCTGCGCCTGTCAACTCTTGTAGGGAGGCACCTTGCCGGAGTCTATGAGTTCGCGCAGAATGGTCAGATAATCAGGAGAATAGGATGCTGACGGATCAGCAAACCTGGCATTGATGTCACGGAGCGTGTAGGCGCCATGCATCGTTTCATTGACAAAAGCAGTCAGCGCCTCGGCAGTCGAATTCCTTTCATTGACTTTTTCATTGACTTTTTCATTGGCACCGCCGGATGGCTGGGCAGCGTCCTCAGAGGCTTTTCCTTCGCGGCAGATGTCGCAACGGCCGCAGTTCGCGGACTCGGTCTGGCCGAAGTACGAAAGCAGGAAGCGGGAACGGCAGGTGTTCTCCTCGCTCACATATTCCACCATAGTTTCCATACGCTTGTGCCAAGTCTCTTTCAACATCTGGTAGCGGGACGGGGAAAGCTTCACGTTGCCGGGCGTAAGGTGCTCACTGTGAAAGGTCAGCACATCGGCACGCTGCCCCGGAATGTATTTTATGACGTGCTCGAGGGAGAGGTTGTACAATGTCTGCCTGAGGTTCGGAACCGTGATTGAGCACCGCTGGGCCACGTAGTCTTCTTCGATAGGGACCGAGAATGAAAATATTCCGTCATAGCGGCGCATAAGCACTTCCAGGACGTCCAGCATTGTCCTGTCGCTGAATTCCACATCGTACAGGTCGTCCCTGTTTACGGCTATGCGGACTCTTGTCGGGGCCTCAATGTCCTCAGTATAAGTCCAATGCCCTTCTCTTTCCAGATATTTGATCGCGTAGTAGGCGGAGGAACGGTTCAGCGAAAACCGTTTGCAGAACTCTATGAGGTCGAACCGCACCTGGCATCCAAGTCCCTGTCCGTAAGCGAAATTGCTGTTCGCGAACACCTTGTGGAATATGTCCTCCACGTATTCCAATGACGGAAACGAGACTGTCTCTATCTGCCTGAGCCTCTTCACGTCAGAGGAGTTCCACAGCAGCACGGCGTATGAGTCCTTGCCGTCACGTCCCGCTCTTCCGGCTTCCTGGAAATACGCTTCCGGAGAATCGGGCATATCTGCGTGAATGACGAAGCGCACATCCGGCTTGTCAATTCCCATTCCGAATGCATTGGTACAGACCATGACTCTGGTTTTTCCGCTTTTCCACTCTTCCTGACGGAGCATCCTCAATTCGTGGCCCAATCCGGCGTGGTAGAATGAGGCTGAGATTCCGTGTGCGGAAAGCGCGGCTGCGAGTTCTTCAGTCTTGCTCCGGCTTCTGACGTAAACGATTCCGGTGCCCTTCACGCCGTTGCAGATATTCAGCATCTGACCCATCTTATCCTCGCATTTGCGCACTATATATGAAAGGTTAGGGCGTTCGAAGCCGCTTCGGATCAATGTCTTTTCACGGAATTTGAGTTTTTCCATGATGTCGTCGGCCACTTCCGGCGTCGCTGTCGCTGTCAATGCTATCACCGGCGCTTCCACCTGATCTCGCAACTCCCCTATTTTCAGGTAGTCTGGTCTGAAGTCGTAGCCCCACTGGGATATGCAATGCGCCTCATCAATGACTATGAAACTGAATTTCATGACCGGGATGTAGGACTGGAAGAGTCGCGTGCCAATGCGTTCAGGGGATATGTACAGAAAGCGCACGTCACCATATGCGGCATTGTTAAGGGCGAGGTCCACGTCCCAGCGGGTCATTCCGGCATAGATGGCTACGGCCTTGATGCCTCTGGCGTTCAGGTTCTGCACCTGGTCTTTCATAAGTGCGATAAGCGGTGTAATGACCAGTGCAATGCCGTCTTTCATAAGAGCCGGGACTTGGAAACAGACTGATTTTCCACCGCCTGTAGGAAGGATGGCAAGCACGTCTTTTCCGGACAATGCCGTGCGCACTATATTCTCCTGCATCGGACGGAACGAGGAATATCCCCAGTATTGTTCAAGTATGTCTATCGGCTCCATAATATATTATTACTTAGGAAAGTCGTGGTAAAACAATTTATATTCCTTATCCTCTTCATATGGCAAATTTTTTGCATACGTTCAGGGTTGGAATTTTTACAAAAATACGAAAAATTAAGTCTGCAAATGTGGCAGTAATCATAAATTTGTCTTAATTTTGCAGGCGATTTGAAAAACGAAATCAGTTATAATATTTTAAACATATTATTTACATTATGCCAACATTGGATTTAAGCAAGTATGGAATTAAAGGTGTAAAAGAAGTCCTTTACAACCCATCTTACGAAGTTCTCTTCAACGAAGAGACAAGACCGGAGCTTACCGGTTATGAGAAAGGTCAGGAGACCGAACTCGGTGCCATCAACGTTATGACCGGTATCTACACCGGACGTTCTCCTAAGGACAAGTACATCGTTATGGACAAGACCTCTAAGGACACCGTATGGTGGAACACTCCAGAGTATCCTAACGACAACCATCCTGCTTCAGAGAAGACTTGGAAAGCCTGCAAGAAGCTCGCTGTAAAACAGCTTTCCGGCAAGAGACTTTTCGTAGTTGACGGTTTCTGCGGTGCAAACGAGAACACCAGAATGAAGGTTCGTTTCATTATGGAAGTTGCATGGCAGGCTCACTTCGTTACAAACATGTTCATCCGTCCTAAGAACCAGAAAGAGTTCGATCAGGAGCCTGACTTCGTAGTATATTGCGCTGCCAAGGCAAAGGTTGAGAACTATGAGGAGCTCGGTCTCCGTTCAGAGACTGCTGTACTCTTCAATGTAACATCACACGAGCAGGTTATTCTCAATACTTGGTATGGTGGTGAGATGAAAAAGGGTATGTTCTCTATGATGAACTACTTCCTGCCTCTCAAGGGCATCGCTTCTATGCACTGCTCTGCAAATACAGACAAGAACGGTGAGAACACCGCTATCTTCTTCGGTCTTTCAGGAACTGGCAAGACTACCCTTTCTACAGACCCTAAGCGTCTCCTCATCGGTGACGACGAGCACGGCTGGGACAACAACGGTATCTTCAACCTCGAAGGTGGTTGCTACGCTAAGGTCATCAACCTCGACAAGGAGTCAGAACCGGATATCTACGGTGCCATCACCCGTGACGCTCTCCTCGAGAACGTAACAGTGGACGAGAACGGCAAGATCGATTTCGCTGACAAGAGCGTTACCGAGAACACTCGTGTATCTTACCCTATCTATCACATCCACAACATCGTACGTCCTGTATCACATGCTCCAGCTGCAAAACAGGTTATCTTCCTTTCAGCTGATGCATTCGGTGTACTTCCTCCAGTATCTATCCTCGATCCTGAGCAGACAAAGTACTACTTCCTTTCAGGTTTCACAGCTAAGCTTGCAGGTACAGAGCGCGGTATCACCGAGCCTACTCCTACATTCTCTGCTTGCTTCGGACAGGCATTCCTCGAACTCCATCCTACAAAGTATGCTGAGGAGCTCGTTCGCCACATGAAGAAGAGCGGTGCAAGGGCTTACCTCGTAAACACTGGCTGGAACGGTACTGGAAAACGTATCTCTATCCGTGATACCCGTGGTATTATCGACGCTATCCTCGATCACAGCATCGACAGCGCTCCTACCAAGACTATCCCTTACTTCAACTTCGTAGTTCCTACAGAGCTCAAGGGTGTTGATACTCACATCCTCGACCCTCGCGACACATACGCAAATGCTGCTGACTGGGAAGTTAAGGCTAAGGACCTCGCTGCAAGGTTCATCAAGAACTTCGGCAAATACGAAGGCAACCGCGCAGGCAAGGCTCTCGTTAAGGCTGGTCCACAGTTGTAATCACTTTTCGGCTAAGGATTCGTTATCTTTATCGGTTACTTAGCACGAAGAACATAAACCGAATGAGGCTGACCCTTTTGGGTCGGCCTCGTTTGTTTTTACTGACGACTTTTGATTTGCTCCCATATTTGCCTTTCTGACGACTTTTGTTTCGCTCCATTCATCTGCCGAGACTTCGTTCCTTCTGGACGACTCCTACATTCGTTTTCCACTGCCGGGCCGGAGTTGGCGGGCAGGGAAGAAAGCCACTGCGGCGATGGAAAGCCACGCAGAGATGGCACGTGCGGCAGCAAGAAGCCCCCGCGAGGACCAGGCCCTCAGCCCTGTTTTTTATTGGGACTCTGTCCCAAACCCTGACGCTCCGCGCGGCCTTTTCGTCCTCCACGTATTTGCTGCCGCAAATACCCGGACCCGGTCGGTCGTCTGATGACGACTTGCAGCGCAACCTGCAAATAACTGAATATCAAGCATTTAACCAAAATCAGAGTTGGATTTTTGGCAACTCTGAAAACGCCTAAAATGCTAATACATAGCCGATTACGCGCTGCGCATCGTGTTCAACATCGGTAAACTTTTTCAGGACTATACAGAAAAAACAAGGCCGATCTTTTACGGATCGACCTTGTGGATATCTAAGCCCGGCAGCCAAAAAGACTGGCACGGGACTGTGCATGACGTATTCTGATTAGAGTCTTTCGAACTTCACTGAAGGGAGTTTGGCAACACCGATGTTAGATTTGCGGGCGAAATCAGCCACCTTCACTGAGTATGGACTTGCTGAAGACGTACTGAGTTTACCGGCTGACACACTGATACTGACAGTGCATTTACCGGAGATAGCGAAGCCGTTGCCATCTTTGAAATTGAATGTTACATCATATTTCTCACCTGATTTAGCGAACACTACTGAACCGGAATGAGGAACAGCATACGCGGTAACACCCTTAGATGTGTTATGATAGTAGATTGTCGGAATCAGTCTGACCTTCTTACCGTCATCTGTATCTTGCAATGCACCAGGAACAAAAGTATTCGGTACAAGATCAGCATTATCAGCTATACAATTATATGTTCCTGAAAGATCAAGTGTAGTAAGATCCGCATAATCAGTATAAATACCAAGAGCAAGAACATCCTGGCCATCAGAAGTAGGACCTGTAAAATCAACCAGAGCCAATGCACATTCTTTCACTTTGTCCATCTCATATATTGTTGCCGTCGCACTTGTAAATACAGGATTTATGTCACTTTCCAATGTAGAATCAGCAGCCTTGCTGTAGTCAGCAAGGAAAACCTTGTCACTCTCAAACACTCCACTCATTGTGGATTTGTCATCAAATGTCACATTGTAGGAAACTTTAACAGTACCGTTCGACTGGAATTCAGATACAGTAAGCTCAGCGGAAACGACCGCCTTCTCATCTGTATTGCTTTCAGAAATCATATTGGCATAATATGAATTCGCGATATTGATAGTATATTCCTTATCGGTTTTGCTTGTCTTGTATGAATGACCGAGAACTGACTTGCAAGCAGTCTCGTAGTTATCACTGAAAGGCACACTGGTAACAAGTTCAACGACCTTCAGAGGATAACTCTGGAATTTACCGGTGGTCTCATTAGGAACCTGATTGAACAGGCAGACAGCAACATTAGCAAGTTTTCCGCCAGTGTTAAGGCCGTCACCATAGTAAGCGAACATAACGCTCTTTACCTCATAGCCGGAGCCGCTTACAGAAGAGCCTGAGCCTTCGTTCTGAAGAACTGAAACCACAACCGGACTTACGCCTGGAGCCTCAAAAGTAATGGAAGAAGTTCTCATTTCAGCCGTATTGTTCGCTTCAGCGGAAACTACTACAAATGAGTCACCGGTTCCTGACTGAGGAGTTACCTTTACCCAAGAATCAGCAGCTGTGGCAATCCATGACACGCCGTTTGCTGAAACTGAAATTTTCTGAGAGCCGCCTTCACCATCGAGAATGACTGACCTGTCAGAAACTGAAAGTGATTTGTCATTACTGCTTGAAGGATCGCATCCTACTGCCGCAGTAACGAAGAGTCCGGCCGCAACTGCATAGGCTGCCGCACGGAGAGTGTTAAAAATAGAAAGTTTCATTATCTAATTATTAAGTAATTAACCATCAAACAACTTGCTAATATATGAATATTTTTCTAAATTCAATACATTTTAGAGCACAAAAAAAGAGAGAGACCGACAGCATCATAGCCGCAGGTCTCTCTCGTGTCGGATTCCAGACGCGTACTACTCGTCTCCCGGATGAATCGCGCCCATAGGGCAAACACCGGCGCAAGTGCCGCAATCAAGGCAAAGGTTCGGATCAATGTGATAAACATCGCCTTCTACAATAGCACCCGCAGGGCACTCGCTGATGCAAGTACCGCAAGCTACGCACTCTGATTCAGAAATTTTGTAAGCCATAATATTAAAATTCTTTTGGTTGTTGCTTTTATACGAATGCAAATGTATGTGAAATCTGTCAAATAATCAATAGTGGTTAGATTTTTGCAGGAACTTAAGCCGCCATGATGAAGATTTACAAATATCTGGCTGCGACTATCACCGCAGCCTTATTTTCGGCGGTTCTGTTCGCTCAGGTGAAAACTGACGGCAAAACCACTGAATATGACGGGATTGTGCGTTTCGACAAGACCATACACGACTTTGGCGACCTCACTGTAGGACAGGGAGAGCAGAGCTGCACGTTCACGGTGACCAACATATCAGCCAAACCGGCAGTCATATACAATGTAGTAAGCAGTTGCGGCTGCACCAGGGTAAAATGGACACGCGAACCGGTTCTGCCGGGAAAGTCAGGCACCATTTCAGCCACCTACACCAATGATGAAGGCCCCTACCCTTTCGACAAGACATTGACAGTATATATTTCGGGAGTAAAGAAGCCGGTGATACTCAGACTCCGAGGGATAGTCCATGCCAAGAAATTGTCACTCAATGAATTATATCCTGAAAGAAGAGGAATATTGGGCCTGCGAAAATCCTCTTTCCAGCTGGGAAACCTGTCACAGGGCGGCCAGAAAAGTGACGGAGTGACCGTGGCCAATGTCGGGAACTCCCCTGTCAGGATTTCATTTACGAAAGTGTCGCCGGGACTTTCAGTCTCCGTTTCGCCGAACCCGATACCGGCCGGAGCCACTGCTAAAATGACATACATCGTCACGGCAGACAGGTCAAGGTGGGGCAGAAACACTTATTTCGCAACTCCTGTAGTGAACGGTCAGCCACATAAAGCATTGAGTATAAAGGCTTTCACGAAGGAAGACTTCTCTTCTTGGACAGCCGAGGAACAGGAAAACGGAGCCCAGCCGATATTTGACGCGAGCACTTACCATTTCGGAAAAGTCCGCAAAGGCACTGCTGTCACAGCAACATTCTCCTACAAGAATATGGGTGGCAGCGGTTTTCACATTTACAAATGCGATGCGGAAAACGACAGTGTGAAAGTGCCGGCAGAGTTCATTGACACGCCATCCGGAGGGAAAAATTCTTTCAAATGCACACTTGACACGGGCAATCTCCCTGTCGGGGACAATGAAACAGCTATAATTCTGACGACCAATTCACCGCTCAGGCCCGTCATAAGCCTTTATATCGCGGGAACCATTTACCAATAAACCTATGTTCATCTTACCTCTACACATCCACGGAGAACTTCCCCACACGCCACACGATATACCTGACGCACTCATAGATGCATTCAAGGAAAGTATAGAAATCTGCGCTCTCGTAATACTGATGATGACATTGATAGAGATTTTCAATGTCTGCACTCAGGGAAAAATGTTTCACAGTCTCGAGAAGCACAAAGGCAGACAGATTGTGACTTCTGCGGCCCTCGGTCTCATACCGGGATGCCTCGGCGGATTTGCAGGCGTATCACTCTACTCTCACAGAATGATAGGGTTCGGCGCACTGCTGGCCACGCTGATAGCCACGACCGGCGACGAAGCATTCATAATGCTGGCGAAATTTCCAGGCACTGCGCTGATGATGATGTGCGGGCTTTTCGTTCTCGGAATCGGCATAGGCGCATTGACAGAAATCATTGTCGGGTCAATGCAGAAGAAGGGCAAGATGATGAACATCGGCGCTGACAGGAGCCGTGACGACAATTACGAGATCCATTCCTGCGACTGCGGCCATCATCACGACGGGGAGAAGCACAGCCATCACGGGGAAGACAGCCACGATGACGTGAACTGCTGCCATCACCATAACGAGGACAGCCACGATGACGTGGAATGCGGCCATCATCACAAAGAAGGCGAAGAGCACGACAATCATGCCCAAAACCTGCGCCACTTTCTGAAAGAGCACGTATGGAAGCACGTGATAAAGAGGCATTTGCCTACGATTTTCGCATGGACATTCGGCGTGCTCGCGTTATTCGGGATATTGTCCATCTATATTGACATCGAAACTTGGATCAAGGGTAACATCTGGCTTATGCTCGTGATTGCGGTCGCCGCCGGACTGATTCCAGAGTCGGGCCCGCACCTTGTTTTCGTGTCAATGTTCGCCGCAGGGATTCTTCCGTTCCCGGTCCTGCTCGCCAACTGCATTTCCCAGGACGGACACGCTTGCCTGCCGCTGATCGCTGAAAACAAACGCAGCTGGCTGACTGTCAAGCTTATAAAAACAGTCATTGCCGCAGCAGTCGGAGCGATAGCCATACTGATATACCTATAATTATTATACTATGTACAAGTACACGAAAGCTGAAGACAGATATTTTCTCAGCATTGACAATCATTGTGAAGTTGCTGCGGCATTGACCGAATTCTGCAGGAAAGAGAACATCCTGGCGGGAGAGATTTATGGTTTAGGAGCCGTGAATGATGTGGTTCTGCGTTTTCTGAACCCTGCCACCAAGAAATATGTGGACATGGAGTTCAAGGAGCAGATGGAAATGGCAAATCTTACCGGAAACATCTCCGAGAAGGACGGCAATGTGTATCTGCATCTTCACGCAACGTTTGGACGCTCAGACTGTTCCGCCATCTGCGGGCATCTTTTTTCCGCAGTCATAAGCGGGGCATGTGAACTGGTCGTGATACCTTCAAAGGCTCATCTCGGCAGAAAATTTTCCGAAGAGACAGGGCTGAACATGTACGAATTTTAACGGAAAAACCGTAAATTAGAGGATTCGATTTTATTTCGTTACAAATTATTACACACAATAATAACATGAACAGAATCACTACACTAATTATTGCGACAGCATTGACCTTACCGCTGTCGGCAGCAGCTCAGAACTGGGCTCCGGCAGGCGAAAACATCCGTACAACATGGTCAGAGCAGGTTTCTCCTGAATCCTGCCATCCGGAATACCCGAGACCGCAGATGGTCAGAGGCGACTGGAAATCATTGAACGGACTGTGGAACTATGCCGTCACCAAATGCGGAGAGCCTCAGCCGGCAGAAAACGACGGACAGATACTCGTGCCGTTTGCCATCGAGTCATCATTGTCAGGAGTCGGAAGAATCCTTCAGCCAAATGAGAACCTGTGGTACAGCACCACATTCCAGGCCAAGGCCCAGAAAGGGATGAGGACGATGCTCAACTTCGATGCAGTAGATTGGAAAGCAGATGTTTATGTCAATGATATATTCCTCGGAACGCACACTGGCGGATTTACGGAATTCTCGTTCGACATCACTCCATACCTCAATGTGAAAGGCGAGCAGAAGCTCGTGGTGAAAGTCGCAGACAGCAGCGACAAGTCATTCCAGCCGAGGGGCAAGCAGGTGCTTTCTCCTAAAGGAATCTGGTACACTCCGGTTTCCGGAATATGGCAGAGCGTATGGCTGGAGACAGTGCCGGAAACACGCTTCCTGAGCTATGAAGCCGTAGCCGACATTGATACGAAATCATTGACAGTCAAAACATTGACAAAAGGAACAGCCGAAGGCGACATCATATTGGCAGAAGTGCTGGAGGGCGGCGTCGGATACTCTCCTGAGAAGCCGGCCGAAAAGGTCATCGCAAGCGCGAAAGCAGCTGAAGGCAAGGCGGTTACAGTCACATTGCCGGAAGTAAAGACCTGGTCTCCTGATTCCCCGTACCTTTATGGACTGCGCCTTTCAGTAATTCGTGGCGGCAAGGTTCTGGACCGGGTGGAAGGCTATGCGGCAATGAGGGAAATTTCCGTGGTCACTGACTCGCACAACTACAAGAGAATGGCATTGAACGGAAAGCCTCTGTTCCAGTTCGGCCCGCTCGACCAGGGCTGGTGGCCTGACGGACTCTACACAGCTCCGACCGACGAGGCATTGAGATACGACATCGTCAAGACTAAAGAACTGGGCTTCAATATGATACGCAAGCACATCAAGATAGAGCCTGCAAGATGGTACTTCCACTGCGACCAGCTCGGAATGATGGTATGGCAGGATATGCCGAGTATCGCGGACAACTCCACCAACAAGTGGGTCTATAATAATTGGGACGAGGGCACAGACACTCCTGTACCTGACGAATGGAAGAAGAACTACTATAAGGAGTGGACCGAGATCATCGGGGCCAGACGCTGCTTCCCTTGTATAGTCGTATGGGTTCCGTTCAATGAGGCCTGGGGACAGTTCGACACTGAAAAAGTCGCTGAATACACCAAGGAACTCGACCCTACCAGACTTGTTAACTCGGCTTCAGGAGGAAACCACAGAAAGTGTGGCGACATTCTCGACGAGCACAGATATCCGGGTCCTAAACAGCGTTTCTTCGACAGCAATTACGTCACTGTCCTCGGAGAATACGGCGGAATCGGCCTGCCTCTCGAAGGACATCTGTGGCAGAAAGACCGCAACTGGGGCTATGTACAGTACAAGAACTCAGATGAGGTTACAGATGTTTACGTGGAATATGCGCGCGACCTGGAAGAAATGGTCAGAAGCGGTTTCAGCGCAGCAGTCTATACACAGACCACTGACGTGGAAGGCGAGGTGAACGGATTTATGACTTACGACCGCAAAGTCCTGAAAATGGATGAGGCGAGAGTAAGGAAAGCCAACCTTTCAGTAATCGAATCCATGGAAAAGTAACTTTTCCTTACAAACAGACAAAATATGATAAAGTTGCAGACCCCGGTGGATATTCCGGAAAGCAAGATAAAAATCAGTTTCGATGACAGCATCCTGCTGCTCGGCAGTTGTTTTTCCGACAATATCGGCCTCATAATGAAGAACATGGGGTTCCGGGCCTGCACCAATCCTTTTGGAACATTGTACAATCCGGTTTCCGTCTGCAATGCAGTTCGGAGGCTGGATTCTGCTGTTCCGTTCGGCGAAGACGAGTGCGTTCAGATGGGCGCCGGATCGCAGCTTGTCTGTTCATTCAGCCACCACACCGTTGCCGCAAGGGCGACAAGCGCAGAGTTTCTTGTCAATGCAAATAAATCCCTTGCCGAAGCATCGTCCTTCTTCCGCGAGGCTTCCACGATAATCATCACGCTCGGCACGGCCTGGACCTTCCGGTTCAATGCCACAGGCGAGATCGTGTCCAATTGCCTGAAACGGGATGCCAAAGAATTTACCCGCGAAAGGCTCTCGATGAAGACATGTTCGGTACTTCTCAATTCTCTTGTCGGGAAGTATCCACAGAAGCGTTTCATATTCACAGTCAGCCCCATACGGCATCTCAAAGACGGCGCGCACGGCAACCAGATCAGCAAAAGCACCCTGCTTATGGCCGTGGAATCGGTAGTAGAGAATCATCCGGACCAATGCGCGTACTTCCCTGCTTATGAGATCATGATGGACGAGCTGAGGGACTACCGTTTCTATGCAGAAGACATGGTACATCCGTCCCAGCAGGCTGTAAACCATATATGGGAAAGATTCTGCGATTTCGCATTGCCCGAAACTGAACGGGCAACACTGGAAAAGAACAGGAAAGCATTTCTGCAATCGCAGCATAGAATCATTACGCAACCGCAAAATACTGACAAATAGATGTTTACAGTTATCGGCTGCATGTTCGGAGGCATTGCCTTCGGATGGCTCCTGAGAAAACGGGACTGTCAATGGATTTCCAAGGCGACGACCTTGCTCATATGGATTCTGCTGTTCCTGCTCGGCGTGGAAGTCGGCGGTAACAAGAAGATCATATCCGCATTGCCCTCACTCGGACTGGATGCAGTAGTGATTGCGACGCTGTGCACGGCAGGAAGCTGCGTTTTCGCATGGATTCTGTGGCAATATATAAGCAGGAGGAAATCGAGATGAAAGGCAGCCTTGTCATTATCAGTTTCTTCATCATCGGCATTGCCGCAGGACTGTCCGGCCTGATTCCCCCAAGCATATCTGAGGGCAATCTTACGTTCTATGCCCTCTGCGCCCTGCTTTTCTGCGTGGGTGCAGGAGTGGGAAGCGACAACAGTTTCATATCCAAGTTCAAGACTCTGGACCTGAGGATGTCGCTGCTTCCGGTCGGTACGCTTCTCGGTACATTGGCAGGAGCACTTGCCGCTGCTCTCCTGCTGCATGGACGCAGTGCAACAGACTGTCTGGCAGTCGGTTCAGGCTTCGGATACTATTCATTGTCCAGTATCTTCATTACAGAGTACAAGGGAGCGGAACTCGGTACCATCGCATTGCTCTCGAACATTGTCCGGGAGATGTTCACAT
>UMDL01045258.1_pt1 | contig 25835 bp, 17 predicted proteins | sample 1964481 | NCBI WGS metagenome assembly UMDL01 (sample SAMEA4835993, study PRJEB28245) | human gut metagenome | biome: gut microbiome; material: fecal sample | place: Denmark | collected 2008 | reverse complement strand
TGGAAGAGCGTCTATGACATGAGCATCGTCCTCGACGGCTTCAACACGCATACTGATAAGATAAATGTAAGCACTGACGACTCTTACGAATTTGCATATAACATCACTGAAAATAGAGTTAAGCCTTACAACCTGATAATTGAGGAGGGTGCCAACGGCAATGAGCGCGTATTTATGTGGAATTATCCTAACGTGTTCTTTGATGACTTTGAAAGCCATGAAGACTTCGCAATAAACTCTCCGGGCGCTATCGGATGGCAGTATATCGACGGCGATGGTTGCGAGACTGGCGGACTCATGGGATATGAATGGCCGGGTATATTTGAGCCTATGGCATACATGGTTTTCAACCAGAGCGCTACTACGCCTTCATCTACAGATATATCTTATCTTGCACCATACAACGGAAGCAAATGCCAGACAGCATGGGCTTCTTATGGAGACTCTAATGACGACTGGATGATCACTCCTAAGCTCTACTTCAAGGAAGACTTCAAGTTCACATTCTATGCTGCAAGCGCAGACTATTCTTATCTTGAAAACTTTGAGGTTCTGTATTCAACAACCGATATGCAGCCGGAAAGCTTTGTAAAGGTACAGGAGGCAACTGAGGCACAGAGCTATTGGATGCAATATTCATATGACATACCAAAAGAAGCCAAATATGTGGCAATACGCTGCATATCAGACCAAAAGCGCATATTCCGCATTGACGATGTACGCTACGGACTCGCAGATGCATTGGCAGCACCGGCTTACATAAGCAGAAATACAGGTTATAAATCTCCGTCTCTGCGTTCTCCTTCTTTAGACGGTTTATATGAGGTTTACCTTGACGGCAATAAGGTTGCTCAACAAGATGCTACTACATACACGTTCACAAACCTTAGTGCAGGCAATCACACTGCAGGCGTGATAGCATCTTACACTTCAGGAAAGACAGAAATGAGCACTATCGACTTCTCTGTTGACGCTAGTGGCATTGTTTCTGTTGAGAATGGCGGCTTTAACATCTCTGCTGACGGACGCTCTATTACTGTTAACGGAGAATACGACTACATCGAAGTATTCTCAACAGGCGGAATGGCAGTCGCTGCCACCGAGGTTGCTCCAGGCAGTTACAGCCTCGGCAATGTTCCGGCAGGTGTTTACATCGTTAAAGTTTACATCGACGGTAACGTAAATACAATGAAGTTTGTCGTTAAATAACAATTTCACAAATAGTTTTCATAGGGGTTGTGCGCAAAATAGGCACAGCCCCTATTTTTCATCCAAATTGCTTATTATAATCCGGTCTGTATTTTGGCTTTACATTAAGCGGATTTTCGTAAGATTTTTCTTGATATAGCGGGCTATGTCAAGAAAAAGCAAACAATAAGACGGGCTGAAAACATTAATGCACAAAATTGAAAAAGAGATGTGCGGTCTAATGACCAAATTACATTACATCTCTGTTACTGCTGTACAAAAGTTTCGTTTTCTGTTTTATTTCTTAAATTTATTACGCTATCTTTGCAGCATCATGAGATGCCGCTGCCGTCAGCATCACTGAAACAATGGCTCTTTTGCAACAGAGCCGCGAACGAAATAAGTCAGACAAAAGAATATACACTGAAACATGGGAAACATAAAAAAGACATTTCTCCACAAGACATTACGCATAGCAGCATTATTTATTGGCGGAATAGCCATAGGCTTCGGGGTTGGTTTCGTCATAGGCAAAATCATCAAGCCTGCGCTTCATGCCGACATATCAGCCGCCGACATCTTTCTCACGATACTCCTGGCAGCGATATTCTTCATCTTATCTTTCATCATACACATCGTCATCCACGAAGCAGGCCACATGCTTGCTGCCATGGCGCGCGGCTGGAAGTTTCTGTCGTTTATGATTATGGGCGTTGTTCTGAGCCGTCGCGACGGCCGTTTCCATCTGTCACGCTTCAGTATGGCCGGAGCCGCAGGCCAGTGTCTTATGCTGCCGCCCGAAAACGGCGACACGCCCTTCGGCATAGCCCTATATAATGCTGGCGGCGTATTGGCCAACCTTCTGCTCACGGTGATTGTATCTGTCATTATGTTCATGCCGTCGACACATCATTCGCTCGTCACAACGGTCTTTCTGCTGTGCATCATCATTTCCGGACTGTATCTCATTGTCATGAACGGCATCCCGAACAAGCTGGCCGGGCTGCCCAACGACGGGCTCAACATGCTCAATCTTCACAAAGACGAGTTTTCCACGATGGTGTTTCTGCGCTCCATGCGCCTCATCGGATATCTTATGCAGAACGACACATCACGGCTTGAGGCCATGACATACATGTGCGACGACCGCGACATCAACTTCAGCAACCCAATACACGTCATGGCTCTTTCGTCCGACTTGTCGTTAGCCATGCTGCACATGGACTTCGGCAAGGCCAACGCCATCATGCAGCGCGCCGAGCCACACATGAGCCGGATGGTTACTATCTACCGCAACGAACTGACCTTGGAGCGCATTTACCTCACGCTGATACGTCCCCACTATCCTGAAGACATCAACAGGCTGCTGGACAAGTCAATCAGCAAATACCTGCAAGTGCAGTCTGTCTTCCGTCCTTCAGCCCTGCGCGTTCAATACGCCCTCGCCATGATACACGAAGCAGACAGCTGCAAGGCCGAAAAGATATACAAGAAGTTTCAGCATGTCAGCCGTAAATATTACATTCAGGGCGAAGCAAAATATGAGCAGCAGCTTGTTGATTTTGTCAGAAGCGGCAGATATCTGCAACAATAATCTTTCACGCGGGTGATAGGTTAAAAACTGCTTTTATCAAAGATAAATGACCATAAGGTCATTACCTGACATCATCAATATGAAATGCTCCTCATCTTGCCCCAATTTACAGAAGTCTTACCATTCCTGTTCCAAAGACATTCCCTCACTGTTATGACCCGGCTTTCTGTATCTATGCATACCACCTGATATGAAAGCAGGCTTTCATCGTCTGCCGACAACTCTCCCTTCATCGGCGAGTCAACCCTGAACACAGGCAAGGATATGCTTCCCTCCGTGCCATTCCAGTCATAGAATTCATTATAGTTGCAGTCTCCGTGGAAATATGCCTTTATCTGAGGATGAGACTTTAAAAACCTCTCCAGCCTGTTCCAGTTGCCAACAGGCCTCATGTCAATGGCATTTACGCAACACGTATCGCCCAACAGATTTTCAAATTTATCCTTACTGTTTATGTCATACGGAAAGTTAGGATTTGTAAAGTGTTTGGCATCAGCCTCAACCGGATCATGTGCGAAGAGTATTGTGGATGTTGCCGGGTCATCTTTAAATATACTGTCTAACCAACTACGCATAAAACCGTCCGGCCATATCCCCACAAAGGCAAACCGGAGATTGTCTTTTATAAAAGTGTAATGAACTTTATTGGCAGTATAATCAAAAGACGAAATTTTCTGACTGCCAAATTCCGGCATGTTATGATTGTATATTTCTATAGCACTTGTTTCATCCTTGGCAGGTGTAAGCGCCTTCGGATATCCTATGGCATTTGATATGTCATGATTACCGGGAACAAGATATATGGGACATCCGAGTGTTTCTATCCAGTCTTTTTCAAACTGTCTCCATGATCTACATGCCTGCCACACCCCATCATGCATTCTGTTCGATATATCGCCCGTACACACAACAAAATCCGGTTCGCCAAACTTTGTTCCCTCACCTACTCCTCCATCAGAGGGCAAATCAGTTTTATTGAGCAGATAAAACGACTTCACCATCTTGCCAATGACCTTATAGGCATCAACCTTCTCTCCTCTAAACTGTCGCTTTATTCCGTAGTGAAGGTCAGAACAATAAATAAATCTTATCTCATGGCCGTTTGCGGCAAATGCACTGACAACACCTACGAGGCATACAAAATAAAATAATATTATGCGTCTAAGTTTCATAATAACTTTAACTATTTTCAAAATTCAACCTGTAACTGCAATCAAATTATAATTATGAATCAGTTCGTAATTTTATAATGACAAAACTCCCTCTCTATTCTTCAGACTCAGTTGCGCTGATTTATCATCAACCAATTACAAGGCCGTATAAACGAGCCGTCCATTGATCCGTTCCGACTTCATTACATAAATCTTGCTTACAGTCATGCTTTCGCTCTCCACGTCGATGTCAAGAGGCATTTCCGACGGTTGGCGCACAAGGGTGATATGCGGACTGAACTTGCCCTTTGCATAGTCAACGCCGCGTTGGTCAAGATTGCGTCTCAGCTGCTGCGCTATAGCCTTCACCTTGTCCTCGCCTTCAATGCCGAGCCACACCACCCTGCTTCTGCCATTAAAGCATCCCATTTTGCCCGTTCTGATTACAAACGGCTCAAACTTAACGGCATCAACAGCTGCCTTTATCTCCTCCACTCTTTCCGTCTCGCCGATAAATGCCAACGTAAGATGCAGGTTCTCCGGCTGCGTATAGTTGCCTTTTACTCCATATTCCTTCAGTCCGTCCTGTGCATCCAATATTGAAGACTTGAACGCTTCAGTAAATCGTATTGCGATAAATATTCTCATGTCATTATAATTTTATACATATGCCGGCAACGCATGATTGCCTTTAAATTGTGATATTATCAGTTTTATCCACGTGCGAATACTTGCATTATAGGTAAAAGTAATTTAATATAACCATAACGGCAAGAAAAGCAGGTACCTATTGGGATTATTAGTACAAACGGCAATTAGGAATAAAGCATCCTAATCTTTACACTTCTCGACAATGCTATTCATCCATTCTGCAAAGCGCGGGCATTTTTCTATTATGGCCTCTATTCCTACTTCCAGCGCAATAAGATTGCCTTCAAGCACCTTGTTGTAGTCAGGTTTTATTGCCAATAGCCGTTTAGACGGCGCACCTTCAGGAGAAGAGTTTATGTTCTCAGGATTGTCATAAGAAGAAATTATTGAGGCTGTCTTACTTGCATGCTCGTCTGAAAAATAACATTCAAAACCTTTGTTGTTTGAAAACAAAAGAGCCTCGAACTCATGCAACTGTATGTAAGAAAAGAAACGCGAATCACACACAGAGTCATCAACAGCATTTTCCAAAGCCTCAACACATTGTGTCTTATCCTTAACTCTGCATAATTCGGCATATCATTAGGCAGTCTGAAGAAATCGATTAAAGTAGTAACAACAAAGTCTGTCTGCGATGACGCAAGCAGCATCTTTATAGTATTATACAGATGCTGATAGTTAACCATGCCTCCACGTCCGCTCCTGCTTGTGCGTATCAAAACGGGCGTGACGCTATATATTTCAGACTTCTGCAAATATGGAGCAATAAGACTATTGACAAACTCTTGTTCAGTCTGACCCTCCACAACGATATACAAACGTTTCACAGCTGCCCTCCTATCATGTTTTTCTCCCACAGGTCACTGATAGTGAGATTATAATCGTCCATCCATTTTTTCAATTCATCACCTGACAAATGACGGAACACCGACTGGCTGCCGGCACGGTCTACCACAATAATGTCGTCAACATCAAAGCAGTTGACAAGATTTGTTGACTGGGTAGACAAGATTATCTGACTCTTTACAGAAGCACTTTTCACCATCTCAGCCAACTTATTGATAGCAGCAGGATGCAGTCCGAGTTCTGGTTCGTCAATAATAATAACCTCAGGCTTTTTCGGCTGCAACAACAACGTAGTCAAAGCAATAAAACGCAGCGTGCCATCAGAAAAACTGTATCCGTCGAGATACATATCCGTGTCTTTTTCCTCCCATTCCAGACGTATCTTGTTATTATTGTTGGCGTCAGGGCGAAGCTTAAAGCCTTTAAAATAAGGCGCCACGGAACGTACAACACCCTCGATAAGGCGAAAAGCCTTTTCGTCGTTCTGCATCAGGTAATACAGATAAGCTGCCAGGTTTGAGCCATTATCACGCAGACATTCATTGTCGTTTATGTTGCAGTCACCACGCATAGGAGAAGTGAAGCTTGTATCATGAAAATGATACACCATAAAACTTTTTAAATATGTCCTCAAATAGGCCGCTCTCCATTTAGTGTTATATGCCAACGAAGATTCTTCCACTGCAGAATCCCATAATGTTTTGTTCCACTGCGGATAATCTTTTATCTTGCTTTGATAACAATTAAAATAGTCGCCGGTATTCTCAAGATAGCCTTTGTTCGACTGTGCCGGTTTTATCTCAAAAAAGAAAGCATTGGTATTATCAAAATCTATCAATCCTTCTATTGACGCGGATTTCTTTCTTCCATGATACAACAAATTATCTATACCACCCTTTGACAACGTATAGCTTCCAAACCTTTGTTCATAGATAGCTTTAATCAGTTCAAAGAATGAAATAAAGTTGCTTTTGCCCGCACCATTTGAACCAATGAGCACATTAAGTCTGTTCAAGGGCAGCGACAAGTCTCTTATCGACTTATAATTCTTTATCAAAACTTGCTCTATCATATTTTTATCTTAAATTCAAGATTTTCCGCAAGCCAATGCATGCTTAACTGCAAAGTTAGCATTATTTTTTTAAATCAAAACCATATATCAAGATTTTAGGTTCTTACGTCTAGTCAAACCTTGACAATATTCTGCATTAATGGAGCATGATTACCCGTATTCATTTGTAATTTTACTTATTTTTCTTATCCAATTGTAGAATCTATGGCATTACACCTTTTTCCTTTGATATTCCTTTTTTCAAAAGAGCTTCTGCTTCATCCGAGTTCACAAAATTATTTTTCAGTACATCGGGATATTTCAGTGCAATTTTCAATTGTTCTATGCCTTTCTTTATAAGATAATCGTTTGTTATTGATAACACTCCTTGGTAATAACAGAATATAGCTTTATCATCGGGATATATCTTTTTCCCTTCTTCCAATATCTTCCATGCCTTTTTATATTGACTGAGTTTAGGTAAGACATTCAATGAGTACACTCTTCTCCAATACAGTGTTTCATGTTCTTGTTTCAATTTTTTATATCTGTCCAGACATCGTTGCAAGTAGTAATCTGCCTCTTTCCATAAGCCAAGTTTATTCATCAGATCTCCCATAACGCCTAATGCATTAGGATCAGAGTTTTCACTTTCCAAGGCGTTCTCATAATAAACGCGTAATTTGTCTATTGATTCTTTTTCGTTTTTTTGAATGGCCGTCCACAAGAAAGCAGAAATGCATGAGCCTGAAACTGGTAATTCTTGTTTATAAAGAGTTCTGTTATTTTCATTTATGCTTGTAAAAGTCTCCCATAAAGGACAGTCCGAACGTTCTATGGCAGCGTATATACTGTCTATATTGTAATATTTGTCATACAAGCTTGTCAAGGCTTGCATAATCCCTGCCGGAATTACAGACATATGGTCTGCTTTAATACTGTGAAGCTTAACGTCATATTTCATTTTCTGAAAGTTCTCATACAAATTCCGGCCAAAAGTCTGTCTTTCTTCAGTATCATCCATAGCTGTAATTATGCGGACACTCGGACTCTTTGTCTTGTACTTGGTTTCAAAGCCAGGCATCCGTTCCATCTTTTCAGGCGAGAATAGAATATATGACGTCATATTATCATTCCCTGCATCGATATAATAGTTCAGATAGCTTGCCGTATATGAATGGCCAACTAACGTATTAAAACCTGATGTTGGAATAATTCTGTCTATTTCCTTTGCCAAATCGGTATTAACATATTTATAAAACATTTCTCCGCTTGAATCAAGACTGTTGCCGGACAAGTCGTATCCTACATCATTTCTATTTCCGGGAGTTGAATAGTCGATTGCAACAACTGCCGTTGGAGGAATATAGTCAAAGGTCTGTAAATAAACGGCTGTCGAAGCGATCACATCAAAGGTATAATCTGCATCCAGGACAAACAGCACATTATACTTTACATTTGGATAAGCCGAAGCTGGTAAAGCAATCCTGAAAGAACGTGTATCATTATAAGTTAATGACCTAAATGAATATTGTTTCACATCCATTATGTTCTGTGATATGGCGATATTACTGAGAATAACACACAAATATAAAAGTAGAAATATTTTTTTCATAACTCATATCTTAAAAAATTCATAACAGCCCATCAGCTGCGGTATAGATAATTATATTATTTTCTTCCATACTTCAGTACATTAGAGAACCTTTATATTCTTCATCCCAATCAAGTTGCAATAGGCCTTATTCTCCCTGGCGCTTTCTACTTTTTAAAGTCATTGTCTGACAGAAAGAACACCCAAAAACCGGAATCAATGCTTTTATATAAACAATAACCAACGATGACAAAGTTATAGATTTTTTCTGTATTGCGGATGCCTTTTGCAGAACTTTTTTTGACGCTCTAATAAGGAAACATACGCTGATTACATCAGCAGTCTGCCGTTATCGTTCCACTCACCATACATAATGCCTTTTCGGGTGTTTTCTATAAATTTGTCAAGCCGCTTTCTGAACAGCTCGGGCTGACGTTTCTTTATCTGGATGGTGTCAATGCGCACACGCTTATACAGCTCGGGCAGGCGGCAGAAATTCTGCCACACCACAGGGTCCGACTTCAATTCTTTCATTACATCATCGTCTATCACAAAGCCCTTGTCCGTCATATCCGGCACACGGCAAAATAAGTTCAATTCCCTCTTCACCGATACGCTTGCGGAAATTTATTAGCCTAAAAATAAGAAAACTTGCATATTCATCAAAAACTTTTATTGATTAAATTACTGAATATCAACAAATAAAGATATTTATAAGGGGCGACTAATTATTCCTTCAAGAGATAACTAAATATAAAAACAATTATAAAACTATGATAAAAACTCAAAATATGGATGCTCCGTATATTCCAATTCATCTTCAAGCATCATAGGATTATGTACAATGAATGACTTTCTGTATAGTGTTTTTGCAAAAGTAGATATATCATCATAATAGTTTCTAGTATAAATTCCTGCTTTAGGTCTATTTAATAGTCCGGCTTCAATATACATAGGCATAATGCAATACAAACCATTTGGTAATGATCTGTTACTTGCATATATAGAAGACATTCGGTTTATAATAAGCTGTGAAGAGACTTCATCCTGTACATGAAAGAACTTTCCTAAGATAACCATTGCATCATATCCAAAAATATATGCAGCATTAATAAGTGCTGTGAATATAATAGCTCTGTCGCCTTTATGTTTTATGGCTACATAGAACTGCTGTTTATGCTCTGCAATATAATTAAATAAAGGATTGCGAACAGAAAGTTTTCCAATAATGCTACGTGCTTTATGGATTCTATTTACTCCATCATATTCTCCAGAAGCTAAATCAGCAGCATATTCTGATGAAAAACTTCCATCAAGAGCTGCTTTCATCGCCATCTCTATTACATTGATACTTATGCGTTGGTTGATACCTACTTTCTTCTCCATTTTATTTTTTATTAATTATGATGAACGGAATAACAACCTCTAGGAAATGAGCTCCTCCATGAGTAATTCCAATCTTGTTACTAAAACTTTTTGTATTGCGCCAAACAGCCCAATTATCTTTAATAAGCAAATCGTTCTTTATATCTTCATTTTCTGCAACAAACTGTTTTAAATAATCATTGTTAGAATATATAAGATGCCTGTTACCACGGCTTTCTTTTTCATATAAGAATGTCTTTTCACACGAATTGAGTAATCTCCACGGCGAAGCCTGAATATTTCCATGGTCTGTTGTTATATATATCTGATATCCCATCTCATAAATATTTTTTATATCAGAAACAGTATCCTTGGCCCATACTTCTGACAGGAGATACAACTCTTTAATATTCGTAACAGCATGCATTCGCTCATCTAGAGAAGTATCCACCAATGCTTGCCTGGTTTTATTAGGATTATCTATAATAAGACTACCATGATTATAATTTATATTGTACGATTCAACTTTTTTTAATCCATTTTGTGAAACCCAGAAATTCTTCCATAACTTTTGTTCCTCATAGGGCGATTGTTTATAGCTAAGATTGGGTATACCTCCTTTAAATATAGCCTGACGAGATAACTTCGTAATGGAAGGAAGCCATGCTAAAGTAAATGAATTAATTGTAGCAATACCTTGTAACTGAAGTTCTTTTCCTAGTAATAGGAATTGCCAATAGGTCATTCCATCTATAACTACTAATGCAACTTTTTCATCTTTTGAATGATTTCGAGCTATAAATGGAAGAATCCTATTAACCATCTTCGGTCTCTGTATTGCATTCGAGGATATTTTTGAGAAGTAACTGTTATTTATGTAATTTTGAAAATCATCATTGATTTTAGACAGACAGTTCTCAATATCATCATACATGTCTTGCTTAAGTGCTTTGTTTATAATCCTTGAAATTGTTTCAATCGTAATAGCATCATTCCAATTAGGTTTTATCTTACCAAGTTCTTTAATAAGTTCTTCTTTTGATACTCCAAATGCAATTTGAGCTTCATTTATCAAAAATTTGGTTTCTGATGCAGAAATATTATATGTATAACGTTTATTATATAAATAAGATGCTGTCGAAAAATGTAATGGTTCATAACTTAACAACACATTGGGGTTGAGTGCCGGCAGCAGTTTGCTCAAGTTGAAAGTAGGAAGCAGATGTATCTTCCGCATCAAATCAGGCAAAATCCAGTTCGAATATTCAATGATATAGCAAACTCTTTCATCCGACCAACGATCTGTGGTTTCGTATCTTACTCTTAGTTCTAGTGAAGAATGTACAGGCAATAAGAGTAATTTGGATTCTCTAAGAATATTCTCTTGAGTATCCACTCTAGATAAAAAGCCATCTGGATTTATAACGGCTGTCAGTCTGAATCCGTTGCATCCAACCTTTTCTACTATTTTGTCTATAAATCTATCCATTTAATCTTACAATCAAAATCATAGAGACATTGGGCACTACACTTTTTCCTTTGCTAAAAGTTTTTTCCCATCGTACTTTTTCTAAATTCAGTTTCTTTAACCTGGCATTGCGTATATTGGCAATACCTATTTTATTTATTCTTTGCTCAGCATATTGTAATGCGCGCAACTTTTTCTCAGACATATTCCTTATATTGGAATCAATATCCATCTCCATTCTATGAAATATTGCTTGAAGATTATTTTGTAACTGGTTATTATCATCCAGCACAATCTTCGATATTCTTTCTCCTGTACATACGAAATCGCTCTTATTCTGTACGAGCCTGTTCCATATATCATTTCCATATGGAGCATACACCTTGCCATTATCTGCGATAAATTGAGCCGTGTATGCTAATTTTGTTTCATAACTGTTTTTGGCCGAAACTTTCCATAATGTCAGATACCCAGGAAGTTCATTTCCATCCTTTGATATCATTACCGGAATATCCTGTTGGGTATTACCATCAATCTCATCAAGTATTCGCTTCACTATTGGATGCTGAAGCGTGAGGAACTCGCTATCAGGATTATCCAAATAAGTTGCAGAATCGAATATCGCGCTCAGTTTGCGGTTATCTATTGTATATACTGTAGCACCGGTAACTAGCTTGGATATTTTACCATTCTCACTAGTGACATATAAATCCATCAATTCCTCAATCCAAACAGGAAGCGGGCTGTATTTAATTTCTCCTGCACTCTCTTTTTCTATATCATTTTCCGAAAAGGCAGGTAGGGCACCTTCTGTAGATTTATAGTTGTGTAGTTTTTTTCTAATCTCATACAACCAACTGTCACTGGCAAAATCAAAGCGTTTGGGATCTAGTAACGATTGCAGATAAAGGTGATTCACTTTCTTCATATCTATTGTAGAATCAAGCACATCGCCACTCTTGTCGATACCTAATTCATTCAATATAGCATCCAGTTTTTCAACAATAATCTCATAGACACGAGTATCTACAGTATTATTAGTCAACATATTAAATGCGACAACAGGTGTCTTTTGCCCGATACGGTCAACACGGCCTATTCGCTGTTCTATAGCCATAGGATTCCATGGCAAATCATAATTAAAAACTACATGGCAAAATTGCATATTAAGAGACTCTCCAGCAGCATCAGTTGCCACCATCACACGGGCATTGTCCTTAAATTCAATCAATGCCTTTTGTCTTTCATACAATTCCATACTACCATTTATGCCAACAGTAGGAAGACCGGCTGCTTCAAGTTGTTTCTGAAGGTAAATTTGAGTTCTTCTAAATTCAGTAAAAACCAGAATCTTTAAATCTGGCTCAGCATATTCATTCTGTAAAGAATAAATTTTTTTAATAAGAGCTGTAGTTTTAGCATCTTGTTCTATTTCCAAGCAATGTTTAGCTTCGGCAATGAGAGCAGAAAGAGCAGATTCCTCATTCTGAAAAGAATAATTATTTCCTTCAATAGAGTAATCTCCAGTTTCCATATCATCAAACCCTATAGTACCTTCTTCGTCATAATCCTCAATATTATCATCAGACTCTCCATTCTGAAGCCTCCACAATCGGGTTTGCATTGCGGATAAAATTGCAGCGGTACTACTACTTGCCAGTTTCTGCATCATTACCATCACAAGTCCAGTGGCATTACGGTTTCCTCTTTTCGCTCTCCCGAAACAATATCTCACATATTGTGTCACATGCTCATATAATTCAATCTGAGCTTTATGATTAACCTCATCAAGCGTAACGTCAAATCGCACAGTAGTTCGTGGCTGAAACAGTTTCTTTCCGTCATAATCTACCGCAAGCCGTTTTTCAGAACGCATCACATAAGGTTCTATCTCCTTTACACTTGGCATACCCTCGCCAGAGAAAGCTTCAGGATCAATTAATTGCAACACCCGTCTGAAATGGTCGCTTTTACCTCTATGCGGGGTAGCCGACAATAGTAACACATTCGGTACAGCATTACACAAGGTCTCAGCCATCTGATATCTCGACACTAAAGCCGTGGCTCCGCCCATTCTATGAGCTTCGTCAAATACGACCATATCAAAATCGGCATTAACCACAGCTTCCAAACGATATTTGTTATATTCATCAACTTTTTCCTGACTCCATCCTTGCCTTGCCGCCAGTGGTTTGAGTGCATCAGTTGATACTATAACTTGATTGTGCTGAGTCCAAAAATTAAGTTCCTCTTCTGCTTCAAATGCAGCAAATGTTCTTGCCATTCCAGTGATAAATTCACTGTCATAAATAACAAAGTTCTCATTAAAATGCTCTTTCAGTTCCTGTTGCCACTGTAGCATGGCAGATTTTGGCACTATAAGCAAAATACGTTTTATTTCACCGCGGAGCTTCTTCTCTTTGATTACCAGACCGGCTTCAATTGTTTTACCCATACCCACTTCATCAGCCAGCAAGAAACGGGTTTGAACTCCCTGCATCACTTTCTCTAGTACCAATATTTGGTGAGGAAGAGGTATTAGGCTGCTCTCGTATGGAGCGAGTAATCGTTTTTGCGCCATCTCCTCCTTTATACGAGCAGCAATGGATATATAACGGATATATGATATACCATGATTATCATCTCCTGCCATACCATCCTCCAGGTCGGAACGTAACACCTGGGCAAAACTGTTGTCTTCCAGAATATGAATCCAGACCGTTTCTTTTCCAAAGAGCATCTTGCTCCCTATTATTTCAACGCTTTTGCCTTTATATTTCATTTTTGTTTTATCATTATGTTGTTACTCTTTCATGAGCGTTTCCCGTTTGCAATTTCGTTTGCAATTTCGTTTGCAAATCATGTTTTTTTGCAAACGAATCTGCAAACGGAACTACTTCAGATTACTTTCGTATCCTCTTGTATCTCACGTTGTTAGTTACACTATCTTCCGTTTGCAATATTTCTCCTTCATTCACTAAATCCGCAAACAAACGGGAAACTTTAGAACGATCTTTCTCTTGTAGTTTCAGTAACATGCGAGCTTCTGTATTATTTATAGTCTCTATAGAATCCAAATATCTTAGAATTGCCTCTTTTTGTCTGGCTCTTTCCTGTTTTTTAGTATTGACATATTCAATTTTATCACCCATGTTTGCTCGCTTGCTTATATGAAGAATATATGCCAACCCTGATGTTTTACCAGTAGGTTCTATAAATTCCAGGTCGTGAAGTTTATCTAATATTGCTTGTAATCTATAAGGACTGATATTTGGTGATAGAGCAAAATCTGAAACTTTCACTTGTTTATTATTAATAATCTCGGATAGAATTAACAATTCATCCAGCTTCATAGGTTTTCCGACCTGGCTTTCATACAATAAAGACAACTCTATGAGTTTTTCTGATACTACATCGGCCTTTATTCGGAATATAACAGAAGTTTCGGTTTCTTCCGGTTCAGGCAAAGATTTTCCTTTTTTCAATAAATCGGTAAATATTTTATCAAATCCACTTCCTGCTTTCTCCGCCATACCAATTTCTCTTAGAATATCCATTACATTTGGATTACGCGGATTTGTTTTTCGTAAATAGTTTTGCGTAGTCACTCCTTCCGGAAATAATCCCGGACTTTCAATTTCCAAATAACCACCGTCGTCATATTTTCTAATTTCTACAATTTGTTGTCTACTTATGCTCCTATGAGCCAGTGCATTTATTAACAATTCACGAATTACTATCTCTGAATAGTCTTCAACGTATTCACGAAAAAGTCCAAAAACATACTCTTTCTGTCTGATTTCAGCTTTTAATTGTGCAAAACATTCTTTTGCCACTTCTATGATATTACCCTTATATTCGTAAGGCTTATACGTTCCATCAGCAAAGTAATGAATATATTTTACTTCATAAAATGGTAATTCTTTCAATGCACCTTGATTGCCAACAAAAAGGATCCCTGTTGTTGTAGGCAATATTTCATTGCCTACATCCTTAGTCATGCCAAGTGAGTCAAGAAAATCTTCTTTGCTCTTATTCAGATAAGGACTATCAGGATCTCTAGCTTCTATTAGTCCTAATAAATTCTGCAGACGTGTTTCATCCAACCATTCACCTGCTATTCGCCATTCCTTTTGATCATACACTATCAGCCCTTTCTCAGACATAACAGTCGCCATTTCGTATGGCTCTATAGGGCGATTTCCATTGTTGCTACGGATTAAAAATTCCCCACGGCTAGTACGGTGTAATTGAGATGAGAATGGAATTTCCAGAACTAACAAATCCTTTTCTTTTACCTTTATTTTATGGGGCGTAAGTGTTATAGTAGGTTCTGTGCGGTCTTGTACCTGATGAATAAGTTCATAAACCTTTTCGTCATTATATACAAAATTATTGTTTATTTCTTTTGTCCCATCAACAATACCTATGAATAGGAAGCCTCCTTTATTATTCGCAAAGGCTACCACGTCTCTTGCTGTCTCATCATATTTAGAAGCAAAGTTCTTCATAGGTTTGCCAAACAATGTTTTATCCTCAAGTTGCTCCTTGAAATCCATGATGTCACATTCACCACGTTCAAGTAAGTTATAAAACCATTGAACACTTAATTTTGTATATTTTCTCATACCTGAATAATCTCTTTTTATACTCTGGTTGATGCTATATCATAATACTGCAATAATACTTCATCTTCTTGCAGCAATGATTCTTGAATATGGTCGCCAACCAAAATAATGGATTTATAATTTTTCTGCTTGTAGCATTCCTTAAATCCATATCTCAGCACTTCGAGTCGTGTATTTTTCATGCGCTTAGCTTTCGGCTTTTGTGCTTGTTCCAAATACATATTAAACTCCTTCGTCATCTTCTTGTTACGAATGATTTCAAGGTCGGCAGCCTTTTCGGGATCAGGATTACGCCATTTGCCATCTTCATCCCTGATAAAATTTTCTTCAAGAATTGTCATCAGTTCCGGGAGAACATCTCCTTTTTTAACGGGAATCATATCTTTCATCCATTCAGGTTGAATATCCGAATAGGTCTGTGGAGTTTCCAACTCACGTTTGAGCCATTCTATACCTTCTGCTTCGCTACTGATAAATAAGGCCATTGGAACAATGCCATTTGTCTCTTTCTTCTTTTCTTCATACTCAAAAGCTTGCGATGCAGTGAAGAACATTCCATCACGCTCTATGAAGCGCTCTCTCAATTCTTTCTGAAATTCTTGAGCATCCATAGGGATGGCATAGCCATGCTGAACATAATATGAAATCAGCCTGTCATAGAGTATTTTAGAACTTCTTTCTACAATGGCAGTAGTTGAATTGTCTTTTTCCAAATGAACCGGCAGACGGACTAACAATTCCTCAATAAAATCCATAGCGTTGGATGCCTTATCATTTGACTTGTCAAATTTCTGCATCAACTCATCTGTTGGTTTATAACAGGTAATGACAAGATCTTGTTTGACAGCAGTAGTTGTTGTAACAGCCTTAAATGAGCCTTGTTTTTTATCCAATGCTGCAACATTTGCTACTACAAATCCAACACCTTGCAAAGCATTTTGAATGGAATTCCATACAGCTGCAGAAGTATTGCTGAACTCTATAGTCATCCATTTTCCCGGTTTTAAGACTCTATAATATTCTTTGAACGATTGATTCATTAGAGTCTGATAGCTAAACAGTGTCTTATTTTGTGAGTTGTTTATTATTGCTTCATCTTTATTATTTGTGGCTATTTTAATCCAACCTTCCCATATGGAGTTCAATTCAGAATACATTAAATTAGCCCCAAAAGGTGGATCTGTAAAAATATAATCAATGCAATTTTGTTGGATACAATCCAATTTTGTAACAGAATTGATAGAAATCAAACAATCTCCACGTTTATTATAATACGAAGATAAAATTGCAGATATTTTACCTTTTAATACTTTAATAGGATTTTGTTCTATATTAAGAGAAGGTATATAATATGTTCCATTTAAACAGCCTCCTTTTCTATCAGGCTTAAATTTCCACATCTTACTAACATTCTGCAAAGACGAAGTAAACCATATTAAATGTATAATTTCATTATTAACTAATTCATATATTCTAGATAAAAGGATATAGTTCCTTATAGTATAAAATTGATGAAAATGGGAAATTCCATATTTCTCGATTCTAGAAGATTCATCTCCAATTAAAATAGGTCTTGTATCAACACAACGATGATTAAGATTATTAATTTTTTTTATTAATTCTAAATCAATTTGGGCAACATTCTGTTCTCCTCTTTTGCCATTACAAATATAATTAACTCTTACTGGCACTGACTTATTTATCTGAATCGTTTTTTGCATTATTGGATCATAAAAAGTTTCCCAGGCTTTTTCCATTGTCCTTTTAGAACAAGTTACTCCACAATGAGGACAAGCAAAAGCATCTTTGATACTTTTTGTATCATCTGAGACAGCTTCGTTCCATAGAACAATTTCTTCACCACATGATGGACAAACAAAAACATCGCTCCATATCGTATAATTTATTTTTGCTTTCTTTCCGTTTACTTCCGTTTCATACATCCACCCTAATTCATCTTCTACTTGCTTAAGTATTGCGTTAGCTTTTCGTTCAAATTCCTTAGGATTAAATTTCAGATTGTAGCTTGCAGCTATTAGAGAAGCTATTGGTGATAAATCAGAACATACGGCATGACGTACTCCAATCTTTGCATCTTTTTCTTTTAAAACATCCACATCTGTCTGGGAACTACAAAGTTGAGCTGCTACGCCAGTCATTCCTGTACCACAGAATCCATCGAATACAATATCTCCAGGTTGGGTATAATGCAAGATGTATCGCATAATTGCAGGATGTGGCACTTTTGTGTGGTATGAATGTGCCATATAGATTGGATTGTTTTTCCCTTCACTTACATCACTCGCATATGGTTCCGTTACCTCAAAATTCTTTTTACGTTTTCCTTCTTTCTCTAATTGCAACTTCTCCTTTTCCCATTCAGCAATAAAATCATTCAGCCATGGATTAGGGCAAGCTGTATAATATGGAGGATCAGAAAGGTTGATAATATCATCATCCTCTCCGATAGGAAAACCTTCTATCTTTTTTAATTCCGGTAACTTTTTACGAAGTTCCTCACGAAAATATGCTCTACGTGCATTTTCACTTTCAAACTCCATGCCAAGACATACGACCTTTTCAGGAGTAAGTTTTACTTCCTCAAATTCATCATCCAAGAACAAAGATGGGTCGTTTATGCTATTTTTATTCATAGTTAATTCTTATTTAATGATAATTCGTACATCTTCGGGCTTATGACCTCTACTTTGATTATCAATATATGAAGCAAGTGCCTCCAAGGCCTGCTGTTTGGTCATTGGACGTGAGAAAATCTTCACAATCTCATCATATCCTATTTCTATCTTGGTAAAACTCTTTTGCAGTTTACTTATTATCTCTATCAAGATGCGAGCATACTGTTGGTTTAATCCTATTTCACCGTTTTTAAACTGTTCAATAATTACCTTTTCTTGTTCATTAAGCAAATCACGATTCTTGAATGTTGTAGGGTCCTCCAATGCTTCATGGAAACATTGCTCAAACTCTTCAAATATTTCATCAAGCTCATTCTTAAGTTCACTCAGTGAAGGCAATGCTTCATGATTTAGAGTTGGGTTGAAGCCATCTACCGATGTTGGCATTGAAAGAATGGCATTTCTGTTTACATTTGGATTGACCACCTGCAGGAGATTCATTTTTCTCAGCCAATTATCATATCTGCTCGGGTTTATGAAAGGAGCATTGCGCAAGATATCACAAATCATCTTATTTGATTGTGACATAATTTTCTGCTTACTGCCATAATCTATCTCGCTGATATGTGCCCTGTGGTATTCATTCATATACCAGTCAGCATATCTTCCCTTGAGGGCTTCCAACTTAGACTTATATGCTTCACGTGCCGTCTTGTTCTCATTGATTACATTTCTCAATTCGTCAATAGCAGCGTTTATGTCATCTTTTAAACTTTCGTCATTAATATTTGATAAGGCTGTGCGTAAGTAAGAGATAACATCTTTCAGTCCGTCAAGTTCTTTAAGTAACTCATTAGTTTCAGATACCTTACGACGGGTTTCTGTCATAGCTGTTTTGACAACATCCATAGGCCAATCTATATTTCGCATCTTTGCCTTGGTGTTATATCTTGGAAGCTGATTGCATATGCCTTTTAACCGGACAAGCTCATGATCAAACTTTCTTGCATCTTCTTCTGATATAATTTCTATATCACTGGCGAAACGATAGCCTCCATGAATTTTATGCTGCAGTACGGCTATTTCCGATTCTAATGTTTGTGCTTTTGAAAGCAAGTCAGCAAAAACGCTGGTGTTGGGATTATCCAACTCGTTTGTACGATCTACTCCCAGCAGTCCAAGCATGATTTCTCTTATCAATGGTATGTTAATTCCTTTCGGAGGACATACATTCGAGAAATTATAATTATCCTGCGGACTGATTTTTGTTATATCCGCAATGTTTCCCGCATTGATGCGATTTCCTCCCTGAAGTACTATTTCTATTTCTCCCAAAGCAGCCATTGTTGCCAATACTAGCATCTCTAAATCTGCCTCAATATGAAAATCGCTAGATATATATTCATTTGTTTCTGCATAGAAGACTTCCAAAATCTCGTCTCTATTCAGAACCTGACCACCTTTGGCCTCCAATTTAGCCTTGATGCTGCGGGCATACTCAGAATGCTCTGTTGAAAGACGTTCATTTTCCCAAAGTCCCAATCCCATCAATATAGCTTCGGCATTACGGTTCGTGTCGGTTGGTTTGGCAATCTTGGCTCTGGCAGAACGCAACATATTGTCTCTATTTTCCCTTGTCAATGGCTGTAAAAGTTCTGTAAACTTGGGATAGTGGGGATTTTCTGCCTCAAACTGACACTCCATAATGTAGGATGTAACAGCATTTACAGAATCTATTTTGGATTCGTTCTGAGCACCTCGCATCCTTTGCAAAGGATGTCTCTCACCCATATATTCAACAATTGTTTTACTCAAAAACTCAGTATTGAAAAGTGTACGTGCTTCCCTGTAATATTTATCACGCAACTGCCTGTATCTTGGTTTTTCGTCACTACTTGCGCTTCCTTCTTGTGATAGGGCAGAACCATATAGCGCTATCTGTTGCTTGAGTTCATCACTTAGATTGTCCATCAGGAAATATACACTATCCTTGTCGCACGGATGTGCGTTAGCTGTTGCATCGAATATCGGCATAAAGTAGATATAGAAATGCTGTTGCGGCTGGGTCGTTGAACGATCATTAGGATTTCCCATGAAAATATATCCGGCTCTATTACATTTATGTGAAAGCCATTCTATATTATGTGCCCAAATTCGGAAGTTTGTTCTGTATGTCTCTCCTTCTACAGGAAGAATTTCAGCCAGGAACATGTAAAAATATTCATCTTTCTGACTATCTCCCATTTGTGAAGCATAATCTTTTACTCTCTGCTCATAGTTAACACCGCCTTCTATACGTAAATGATATTCATTGTTTTCTCCTTTTTCAAAATATTGGCCAATCGTAGCTTTAACGATAGAATTTAACACGTGGAGAAATACCACATCTACCAGTTTATCAAAATTATCAACTGTTGAATCTATATAGCATAGGTCATTAGCCAAAGTTTCAGCAGTTACTCCATTCTGATAAATCAACTCAGACTGTAAAATCTTTATTGCAGCTGCAGAAACGATGCGATGAGCCAAAGGTTTCTTTGGAGCAAGTCCCTTTGTGAAATTTTCTTCTATTTTTTGATCAATCAGTTCTGTGACCGTACTTACCTTCAAAACATCCGGATCGGCTTTCAAATCTACATTGTTCTGCATGTCCTGCCAATATGAATCATAGCAAATCAATCCCGGTTTGTCGGCAGGAACTTCATCATTCATCATTGTGCTGAATTTTCTTGAAAGAGTCTTCAATACCTCGCGTTGGCTCTTTCCGATACGAATCAATGAGAAATTCTCAAAATATGAAGGATGTACAGGGAACAAGTTTACATAGGTATCCAAATTGTTGCTCAGGTGAGGAAACATCCCTGCAAATTGAGACAGATGCTGACGTATTTTTGCTTTCTGATGCTCATCCTTTTGAAGAAGGCGTTGCTGCACAATGAACTGTACGTCTTCCTTCTGAATGGTAAGGTCAACATAACGCTCATTTACTCTCCCTAACATATCTCTAGCAAACTGAAACTCTGGAGAACGATAGATCAATTCCTGCACACCAAATACCATACGGAAATGGGTGCGATCGCTCATTTGTCCCAATGCCTGTAATACCTGTAGGTCTCTATTCAGTTTATCTGGCTCACATCTCCCTTTAAGATAAGCGAGCATCTCATCCACGACAAGCATAAAGCCTTTATCCGGATATTTTTCTTCGAAGGCATTCATCATAAGTTCCAGCTTTTCCGAGTATGTCCTTGGAGATGTATCATCAGAAATGGAATAATCCACGCTCCATGCTTGGAGTGCGCTATCTATCTTATACGTAATGACTTCCCACAGTTCTTGACTGTTGCCTAATTCAAAGCGATATACCATATACTTACCAGCTATGGTTCTCAGCCATTCTCTTGCTTTCTCACTTTGTAATAGAGGAAGATAGCCACCATTTTCTGCAATAATCGAAAATAATGACATTAAATGCGATTTACCAGTACCATAGTTACCAACTATTTGAATACCTTTGGTCTCGGTTGTTGTATTCAAATCAAGTTGGCTACATATTTGTGGTATTATATAATCTTCGAATGTTTGTGAGCAGACAAAAGTCTTTACCAATTTAGCGCGATAGTCTTCATTCTCTAATTGACCGAATTTGATAATTTCGTCAATAGGATCGAAATGTATAAGTTCATTATATTTCATTGTATATGGTTTTATGTGAGATTTCTGATAAATTAATTGAATATGTAGAAATGCGTGCAGATGCAAGATAAAATGTATTGTTGATTATCATGCCTTCATTTGCATCAACGATTAATACATATGATTTAGCCCATGAATCAAACTTGGCTCTCAGATCTAATTTAAGTTCTGGCTCAAATAAAATGCCTATATTTTTTATTGCCACATATTTACCTATTTCAGAATCTGAGATAACATTATTTTTTATAAGTTCTTCCAATCTCTCGTCAGCGAATAGTGACAAATGCTTATTGTCAAGATGATTTTCAATAGCCTTGCTTAAATGAAAACCAATATCCACAAAGTTTATGCCATGGCATTGGCCTGACACAAAGAATAATTTGTGACGATTTTCTACAGATATCATATGAGCTATTTGTTTTATCATAAATATATTTGGGGGTTAATCCATTGATGAAATAGTCCACTCACACCTGTCCCTGACATCTTGGTCATTTGAAACAGTGTATCTGATCTTGGCTATGCAGCATTTGTTGCACTGGCCGTTTTTTCATTTTTCATTGGTGTCTTTTAGTTTTTTTCAACATAACACGTTTACCTGCAAAACTACACACCGCCCTTCACTACCACCATCATTATCAGCAGCAATTCTAGCCGCAAGTACAAGGTACAAATTTACAAAATATTTTTTAAACATCCACATCTACACACAAATTTTTGAATCAAAATATTACAAGAATTATACATTGTTATTCCTGAATTATGGAATATCACTATATTATTTTAGGTCTTGCATGATTTCCCCAAAACAAACCTATGACTTACGCATAAAAAACCTATGACTTTTGATGCAAAAGTGGCCGAGTTACGAGGCAAAACTCAGCCATTAACAGTTTAGAAGTAAAAGCATTGAGTTTGCTTAACAAGAAACCATATACAAAGACACAATCTTTCAATTTAAAACATAAAATAACGCAAATACTTACGATTTTTCGAGATTGTTTTTATGACGCAAATGTATGGACATGAAAAGGCGACCGGACTGGGGAGCTGACAAATATTAATCGGGCTATTGGGAATAAGAAGTGACGCTCATGTCAATGTTGCGGACGACGGGGCAGCTATGGTTCATGGTATTGCGATTGATAAAAAAGTCATAAATAATGTTACGCAAAACGTGATGTAATAAAGCAAATTGACTGAAAAACGTCATTTTAAAAGGCAAGGACGAAAAATAATGCCTCCGTTGGCAAATTTTTATTTTGTAGTTATGCCAATTTGCATTATCTTTGCATAAGATAAGCGGCATCTAGGCATTAGATTCAAGCAAGCTTGATGATTCTGCTCTCGATTTGCATTATCTCTGCAATAAGATAAGCTGCATCTCGGCATAACATACAAGCAAGCTTGATGATTCTGCTCGCGGTTTGCATTATCTTTGCACATAAGATAAGCGGCATCTAGGCATAACATTCAAGCAAGCTTGATGATTCTGCTCTCGGTTTGCATTATCTTTGCATAAGATAAGCGGCAGACAGGACTGACCGGGGAGACAGGAGGCACGGGCACTACTGAGAGCTGCTTTATCTGAAGAAGAAGACAACAACGTTGAAGGCTCCATGACGACGCCAGCCGGAGGGAGACAAGACATATATAGCACGCATAAACAAAAGACATTCAGGACATGAACAAAAGCGACAGCATAGTCATTATACCTACGTATAACGAGAAAGAGAACATCGAGAAGATTATAAGGGCGGTGTTCTCGCTTGAAAAATGTTTTAATATTCTCGTGATAGACGACGGCTCGCCCGACGGCACCGCGGCTATAGTTCACCGACTGATGGAGAGCGAGTTTGCCGACCGTCTGTTTATCATTGAGCGCAGCGGCAAGCTGGGCCTGGGCACGGCATACATAACGGGCTTTAAATGGGCCCTGGAACACGGATATGACTATATATTCGAGATGGACGCCGACTTCAGTCACGACCCCAACGACCTGCCGCGCCTCTATTCGGCATGCCACGACGAGGGCTACGACGTTGCCATAGGCTCGCGCTACGTGAGCGGAGTGAACGTGGTGAACTGGCCTATAGGACGCGTGCTGATGAGCTATTTTGCATCTAAGTATGTGCGCATGGTGACGGGCTTCAAGGTGCACGACACCACTGCCGGATTTAAGTGCTACAAGCGCCGCGTGCTCGAGACCATAGAGCTGGACAAGATACGCTTCAAGGGCTACGGCTTCCAGATAGAGATGAAGTTTACGGCATACAAGATAGGCTTCAAGATTAAGGAAGTGCCCGTGATATTCGTCAACAGACGTGAAGGCGTGTCGAAGATGAGCGGCGGCATATTCGGCGAGGCTTTCTTCGGTGTGATGCGTCTGCGCTGGGACGGATGGACACGCAAGTATCCCAAGATTAAAGACTGACAGCAGGAAAGGACATGCAGCAGGGCCGCAGCCCTGCTGCAACACCATAACCGCAACAACGCCAAACGGTCTGCAAGGACGCAAGACGATACAGCCATAAAGCGCAAGCCGCGCAATATCAGAAGACGAGCAAGGGGAAAGAGCGCCCCGGCTTATCAGACACGACAACGCTCACCGAGGCAGACAAGGCTGCCACTGATGCAGCAGGCATCACAGACAGGTTAACCGCAAATATTATTCTAACGAAAAAACGATAAAAACAACTAACAATGAGATACATCTACCGAATATATCAAATATGCATCGCGCTGCCGATAATACTCGTGCTCACCATACTTACGTCGCTCACCACGAGCGTGGGCTGCGTGCTTGGCAACGGTCACTTCTGGGGCTACTATCCGCCTAAGCTGTGGGCAGCAGCCATACTTAAGGTGCTGTTTCTGCCGGTAAAGGTTGTGGGACGCGAGAACCTGAAGCACAACGAGTCGTATGTGTTTGTGAGCAACCATCAGGGCTCGTTCGACATATTTCTGATATTCGGTCATCTGGGACGCAACTTCAAATGGATGATGAAGCACCAGCTGCGCAAGATTCCTCTCGTTGGCTTTGCCTGCGAGATGTCTCACCAGATATTTGTAGACAAGCGCGGCCCGAGCAAGGTAAAGGAGACATACGACAAGGCACGCCACACGCTGAAGGACGGAATGAGCGTGGTGGTGTTCCCCGAAGGCTCGCGCACGTTTACAGGTCATATGGGTACGTTTAAGCGTGGCGCCTTCATGCTTGCCGACGAGCTTCAGCTGCCCGTAGTGCCGCTGACCATCAACGGCTCTTTCGACGTGCTGCCAAGGACAAACAAATGGTTCTGGGTGAAATGGCATCCGCTGACGCTGACTATCCATAAGCCGATATACCCAGAAGGACAGGGTGCCGAAGACATAAGCAAGCGCATGGACATAAGCTATAAGGAGATTATGGCCGGCCTGACTCCGAAATATCAGGGGTATGTGAAGAATCCGAATCAGTAGATTCGTTTTAAGTAGTTAAAGTAGTTAGAGGAGTTATCGCCAACGGAGTTGGCTAGGAGTTAAAGTCATATGCTAACGTAGTGCGTGTTTAAGTGAAGAACTAAAAGTGAAGAGTGAAAAATCCAAATGTTAGCGTAGTACGTACGATAATAACCAACAAGGCTATTATGCCGGCTAAAGGTTGATGCTAACTTATAGCCCGAAGGGCTACACTTAAGTAACCGTGGGTGATACACCCACGGCCTGTAACAAAACAAACTATGAGCACCCGAAGTGGTGCTATATCGGAGCAAATAACGGACACAAAAGCAAACAAGTAAGTAACATAAAAACAAGAATAGCACCACTTCGGGTGCTCGCATTACCAGGACTTTAATCCGTGGGTAATGACCCACGGTTACCAAAGTTAAGCCCTTCGGGCTACCGGCAAATTAAGCCGCAAAAGCGCAATGAAAAGTTAAAAATGAAAAACTCTTGTGGATTCGAGTCGGAAGTTAAAGTAATT
>UMDL01057700.1_pt1 | contig 26207 bp, 13 predicted proteins | sample 1964481 | NCBI WGS metagenome assembly UMDL01 (sample SAMEA4835993, study PRJEB28245) | human gut metagenome | biome: gut microbiome; material: fecal sample | place: Denmark | collected 2008 | reverse complement strand
CAGACCCGCACCGTCGAGAAGTGGATAGCGAGGTAACGCTGGCTCTGGGATCAGCAAGGCCGCGGGACGTTACGCTCTAGCGGAGCAGTCCGAGAATGAAGTCCGACGGGAAGTAACTGAAGACTCGTTGGATAGCGAGGACGACGACGCTGGACGGGGTAAGGATGACCAGACAGAAGTTGACTATATGGAAGGTGGTGATAATCAGCAGGGAGAGCACGATGCCCGGACCGGCGATATCTGGTGGAGCCTGGCCTGTTTAACCCAGCAACATATATGAAACGCATATGAGAAGCCGATCAGGGCATCTATCGCATGCAGATAAACAGGTGTGGCAATGCCTGTCGTGAATCGCCACGGGAGCAGGGCCAATGTCAGAAGAGGAACGAAATACGGGGCAAGCGTAATCAAGTGGTAGCCGAACCAGCCATTGCTATATGAGACAAAACTGTCTTCAGAATCGACATTGAACCGCTTTATTTTGCGAAGAAATAGAACCGCAAAGAAAAGATGCGTGAACTCATGCGTAAACTTCATCAGCCAACGGAAATTGCTCCGAAGCCGCGGAAACAGAAAAACCACAAAGAAAACAGAAACGACAGTTTCAAAAGCATCAGAGCAGGGAAAAGTTTCTTTTGAGTCCACTGCAATGCCAGAGCTGAACTGCACCGTCGCAATGGAAAATGTACAGAGCATTTACCGACTGATTCCATCCAACGTCACGGACATCTGCGTGAAAGAATACGCCGCCATTCGGAAAAAAGGCAGGGTACAAAACCATTTCACCCATGAAGGTGTGGACGTCAAGTTTCTGGAAAACGGAAAAACAGTAACTGTCGTTTTCAGTGCCTACGGTTGCAAGGTAACGGTCAAAAACGCCACCACAGCCGAGCTTGACAAAATGTTTTCCGGCAAAGAATCCTGACAGTCACCATAAGAGAGACAAACAACTTGTCCGTAAGAACTAACCTGTCTCCGGACAAGTTGGACAAAACCCCCTTATTACTGATTTTGGTTGCCCCGGAATCTACAGTTTGTCCGTAAAAAGGCGGGGTTTCACGGACACATCAAAAAAAACAACTTATCCGTAAACTCCCACCATTTTCCGGACAAAATCACATCTGCGAGTGATCAGCGACTTACTAAAGGCGGAAGTGCCGGGGCATTGGCACGATAGTGAGGGGCGTAGAGGGATTCGATCGTCACGACAGGAGCCGAGAACGTGCCTGTCTGAGTCACGAAGAACTCTTCACTGATTACCGTATTCTCTTCCGGATACGAATCGAAATAATATTCCGTGAGAGCAGACTTGACATTGCGGTAGCCTTGAGGCGTGAAAGAATACCAATCCGCGATTCTCAGCGGCGAGAGCCACCATCCGTATCTTCCGGAAAACTGGTTTGCCGGCCTGAATGCAGCCTCGCGAGGTGCACTGAGCTTCACGAAACTACGGTTCTCATCATTGTGGATAACATATTCGGCCACAATCTTGTCACCGACATTGACACGGTCCCCCGGCCTGATTTCCTGACGTCCTGCCTTATCAGCTGTCGTGCCGGACCCTACTCCCGACGAGCCCATAGACGCTTCAGCAGACACGCTGGCAGAGGACGCTTCAGACATTCCGGCAGGTTCCTCCCCGGACTCACCCGGGTCTGCTCCTATTCTGTAGAACTTCCTCTCGACAGTGAATCCGTTCCCGGAAGCCTTCACCTCTGCAAAAGGCAAATCCGTAAACGCCCTAAGCACCACCACCTTCGTGGATTTCACGGCCGCATCCCCTTCCATAACGGAGTTTATCGCATCCACGAAATCCGGAGTCGCCTCCCAGTGCTGCGTCTCCTTCTGCAGCATAAGCCATAGACGGATACCGTCAGCGACACGCTTGGCCTCAGAAGCATTGACAGAGCCCTTGCCGGCACTCTGCATCCTGAAAGCATAGCCCGAAAGCAGATCGCAAAGCATAGAATGCGCGTAAGCCTCACTCTCAAGCAGTCCGCGGAACGGCATCACGGCATTCGGATAATACATCCCGCCATCTTTGTGCATCACGGCATATTCGAGAAGCGACGCCACATCAGCCTCGACCGACTTTTCGAGACGTGCACCAGCATTGACCCTCACGCCCCACGACTTCGCCAAGGCGATGCCGTCGGAGGAAGAACTCAGACGGATCAATGTCGATAGTCTTCGCGCCTTATCCAGTATGCGGCCATTCAGTCCGCGCTCCTTGGAAGGAACCAGGTACGCTTTAGCATCAGAGCGGAACTGCTCCGCCCTCTTGCCAAACAGCCTGCCCAAGATACCGGAAACGGAATCCCACTCAGTAAACTTCACCGAAGCATACATTGACCTCACATACATATATTGGCTGTCCGAAAGGCCGCCGCACCAGAACGGAATCGCCTGAAAATAAGCGAATTGTCTCTTGTCAATATACTTCACGGCGGAAGCGAGCACCTCTTCCACATTCTTCGCGGACGCGGCATCGCCGGACACCGCCTCTGAGCCGTCAAGCAACCCCGCCTTAAGCATCTTCGCGCACCGCTCCAGCAGCACAGCTGTTATGACAGGAGACGAAGACATCCCCTCGAACCATCCGAAACCGCCATCCGCATTGTGGCAGGACAGCATCTTCTTCATCAATTCCTCATCGGAAAGCACTACACTGTTCCTCGCAGGCATTCTGCCGGCAGCTCTTAGCGCATCGGCCAGCCGTCTCACGTACAGAGCCTCCGAAAGTGTGAGCACATCATTGCCGGCAGGTTCCACCTTTGACGGCACGGCATCACGGACCATATCCATAATGCTGAGCACCTTCACCTCGGCATTGTCCCCGTCAGCATTGACAAACATCTTCCTCAGGCATAAAATCAGGGCATCATGGTCTGCACCTGCGAGCAGCACAGCCGAACGAGCCTCCGTAAGACGCTGAGTATCAGGATATACAGAAACAGGCACAAACATCGCATCAGAGAATGCGTTGCCACCGTTTTCCGCCTTGAACACGACCTTGAATCCGAGAATGCCGCACTCGGGAATCAGTTCATTGACATTGACATCGAAAAGCGAGCGCAGCGAACCTCCCGCAGGAACCTTAACCCGCAGGGACTGCACAGAAACAGGCTTCGCGCCCGATGACTCAAGAGCCTTGTAATCCCCACCTTCATATATATTAAGGGTCAATGTTCCTTCGACGTCGTTTTCCGCAACCGAAGAAAGCCCGACCGCAAGTCGGTAATTATCAGAACGATAGAGATATTCAGGAGCCACGACATTGACCTTTACAGGCAACGAGACAGTCATTTCCCTACGAAGTGCGGAATTGCGCATGCTACGGTCGTGGGCATACAGAGATACGATGAAAGTGGACAGCGTGCCGCCCGTGCGGAAAGAGAACGAAAGGTTGCCATTCTTGTCCGGGCGCAGGAAAGGCTGGAAGGTCAATGTGCTGGCAAAATTGTCTCTTACGGCCGGTTCTGCTCCGGATCCGCATTCCAATGACTTGGACTCCATGACAGGAGCAGCGTCTTCTACACATTCCTTCTCCACGTCAGCTCTCGCATTCATCGCATAGAACACAGGAGACTTGGACTTGCGCACTGAGCCATAAGCGATTACGTCATCTCTGCCGTCCGCATCCACTGAACCCGGCGCCGTATTGCAACTAATAGTGCAGACATTGTACTCGACAGGAGAATAGACCTGCCAATGATTCGGCTCAATAAGTTCCGAGCTCTTGTCAAACACCGCCGCCAGACATTCCGTTTCAGGGGCAGTCTTCACCGAGAATGTATATTCCGTATCAGGCAATGTCCTGTCTTCAAATGCGGAGAACTCCAGCGGCAGGATGTCAGACTTGCGGACCTTATGGAACTCATATGAATAAGACACGGAATCACCGTTCCTGAAATAGAACACTTTTGCCAGTACAGCATCAGGATACTCCTTCTTGTACGGGAACTCCAGTTTCACAAGAGAGCCATCCTTTCCGCGCATTCCGCTCAGCCGTACAAACTTGATATCCAGCACATTGGCTTTTTCTCCAAAAATCTCGGCAATCGCCCAGACCGGAGCGTCATCGGCCATTCCGAACCAGATGGAAGCATTTTCGCCCTCCGTCACCTGCTGAGCGAGCGGCATTATGAAATCCTTCACAGGCGCGTCCAGAACCGTCATGGAATCATTGACCAGAAGAATCCTCAGACTCGACGAATCGGTATATTCCTTTCCGCTCTGACTTCGGGCCTGGGCATCGGCCTTGATAGTATAAAGTCCTGACGGACAAGATTTAAGGTCAATGTTCTCTGCCACTCCGGAAGCTGCTTCGCCGCTCTGAAGTGCCGCTCCATGTTCATTCAGAAGAGTATATTTCACTTTTACAGGCACGGCTTCCCCATCATCGGATAGGACATTCATCTTGACAGAAGCGACATTGCCGCGAAGTATGCTCACACTTTCTCTTCTCTGCCATCTGCGAGGAGTGATTTCTGACTTCTCATCGGTTGCAAATGCCTGGCCTTCAGCGCCATTCGCAAGTTCCAGTTCCAGAGACAATTCATCCGCCACCCATATTGCGCGACTGTATTCGTGAGTTTCTCCAGTGTCGTCAGAAATCCTCACTTCCACATTGTAGTATCTGCTCCACTGAGAAGAAAGAGCCTTGAAACTGACGACAAAACTGCCGTCCGAGGACATCTTCAACTTGCCCGAATCGATCTTGTCTCCGTATGAAGTCACCTCGTAAACAGCATTGGCAGAAGATACCGGATGACCGGACAGACTGCGCACACGGCCCGAAACTGCTACCTCGTCACCAGGGAAGAACAGTGTTTCGGTCTTGTCGAACTCCAGGTCGAAAGTCGGAAGGACGAACTCGTCCACACGTACCGGTTTGACCGTAAGCAGCTTTTTCCCGCCGGTCAGGACATTGACATACCAGTATCCGTTCCTGAGTCCCTTCGGGAGCGCGAATTTTCCGGCCAATGAACCGAATTCATTGGTAGTCAGCAGCTGAGACAATACTTCATTGTCCTGCGCGTCTTTCAGGACCACTTTGCATTCCGTGCCTTGAGGTGCCACACGCGCATTGTTTCTACCCTCTATATTATATAGGAGCACCTTGAACTCAAGCGTTTCGCCAGGATTGTAGGCCGACTTGTCGGTGAAGATCTCACCGCACAGACGCACTTTGGCGTCATCTCCGGAATCCACCGTATTGTACCAGCTGTTAAGTGACAGCTGCTCGGATTTTCTCATGAAACCATCTTCGCCCTTATAGGAGCAGGTCAATGTATAATAGACATTGTCCTTCATCACGGACACGAACTCTTGTGGCAGCGGAGTGAATCCGTCAAACTTGAAACCAGCACAAGACGCTATGACCTTTCCGTTCTTATACAGCTGCAGATCAGCACATTCCAACGGCTTTCCGCTTTTCCATCCAGCCGCATAGATGCATTTCCCCCGGCTGTCAGTCCTTGATGCAACGGAAATACGGTGAGAGCAGAACCTCCTCGATGAGACGTTCATCCCGTTTTTCGCGACAATGACATAATCCCCGTCATCTACCACAGGCAAATCCACCGAGACCGTATCCTTCACATAGAAGCTGCATTTCTGATTGGCCAGACTCTCTGACAGCACCGTTTTCGAACCGGCCTCATCAGGGGACATAGACAGCTTTGCCGACTTGAGATTCTGAAGCAGAACGAGTATTTTCCCGTCTTTAATTCTCACATCTACTGACTTGGCAGTCAAATGACTGCACAGGTTTTCGACAGTGGTCAGGTCTCCGACCACTTTGCTTTCGACACCAGAAAATGCAGTCCTCTCCTTTTCAAACGCCGCGCACTCGTCATACAGTGCCTTATACTCATCTGAGCCAGCCTTTTTCTCTCCCAGTGAAGAAAACTCCATCTCCAACAGGGTAGCTTTGGCAAACATTGACACAGCCTTGCCGGCATATTTGCCAGCAAACGCCTCCAGAGCGGATTTCTTTACAGAAGTATTCCCGTCCGCATTGCGCCAGGACTTCTCCAGTTTCACGTATTCGAGAAATGCCCCGAGAGGGTAACTGTCGCCCTGATATTCGGCCAAGGCCTCGGCAATATCGGCAAACAACTTGCCCGTATAGAAGTTCTTTGCAAGAAGTGTCCACAATGCGTATTGATAATCATTGGCATAGAACGCCTTCACGAATCCGCTTCCCGGGATACCCGGAACAGAGGACCTGCCATCGTAGGAAGTCCAGAACGGCTGATTGCAGGAGGCTTCCAGTCTCTTCGCATTGGCACGTACATATTCGAAAATGGCTTCGGCAGTTTCATCGCCTTTGGACAATTTCCAGACGAACGACATCACCGGCTCATCGAACTTCGCTATTTCCTCTCCAAGGTTCAGTTTCAATGAATCCTGAAGTTTCCAGTTACGCGATGCAGCATCGGAGACATATTTCTTCGCCGCGTCATAAAAGTCCCACGCAAGACGCTTTTCGGACGCTTCCGACTTGATTTTTGACAGGATATCTACCTGTTTTGCCGGACGGTCAAGCGAAACAGCCTGCTGATAATCAGCCCACAAGGCGACCAGGACGTGTCCCTCGCTGTCAGTTTCCGCCGATTTTTTCTTTGAATTCCAAAAAGCGCTCATTGTCAATGTGGTTAAAGTTATAGTTACTGCCGTCAGGGCCAAAATCAATGTGTTCTTTTTCATAATGTTACATTGGTTTTCAACGATTCACGCCCGACACGCGCCGGACATCGGGTAAAATGCCGGAATCATCTGTACATTGCACGACAATATAGCGATTTTTTTACTTCATCGCACGAAGGGCATTGAGCACAGCGATTACTGTCACTCCCACGTCAGCAAAAACAGCCTCCCACATGGTGGCGACACCGAAAGCCGCCAGAATCAGAAACAGCAGTTTCACCCCGAGAGCGAACGCAATGTTCTGATGCACAATGCGCACAGTCCTGCGTGAAAGCGTAACTGCAGCCGCGACTTTTCCGGGATTGTCATCCATCAGCACGACATCAGCGGCCTCGATCGCTGCATCACTTCCTGCAGCTCCCATCGCTATTCCCACATCAGCGGTTTTCAGGACAGGAGCGTCATTGATACCGTCCCCGACAAATGCAAGGCTCTTGTTTTCCGGCAATGCGGTCATCATTGACTTCACATATTCCACTTTGTCGGCAGGGAGCAGTTCCGAATGCACTTCATCGAGTCCAAGCGCAGAGGCAACTTCCTCAGCCACAGCCTTTCTGTCGCCTGTCAGCATCACAGTTTTCATCACGCCCTCGGCCTTGAGAGCAGCCACTGCCGCAGCGGACTGAGGTTTCACGGAGTCAGAAATAATGATGTATCCGGCATACTCCCCGTCCACAGCCACATGGACTACCGTGCCTGGCTTCTGAGGTTCAGAGGCACGGACACCGGCGCGGAGCATCAGCTTGGCATTGCCCACATAGACCGTATGGCCGCCAACGTCCGCCCTCAGCCCTTCACCGGCAAAGTTCTCCACATTGACAATATCGGAAACTATGGGTTCTGCTGCCGTTTTCAATGCCGTGGCGACCGGATGGTCAGAGTATTTTTCGGCCGCGGCCGCCATCGACAAGAGTTCTTTCTCATCGTGATTTCCTGACGCACAAACAGCTGTAACGCTGAATTTGCCCTCTGTCAATGTTCCTGTCTTGTCGAACACCACCGTCCCGAGGCGGGCCAATGATTCAAGATAGTTCGAGCCTTTTATGAGGATGCCGCGCCTGGATGCGCCTCCGACTCCGGCAAAAAATGTCAGAGGAATGGAGATGACCAGCGCACAAGGACAGGAAATGACCAGGAAGATCAATGCCCTGTGAAGCCAGAGCAGCCATTGCCCGTCCACTAGCGGAGGGATTACGGCCAAAAGTACGGCAGCGCCTGTGACGGCAGGGGTGTAATACTTTGCGAAACGGGTGATGAACTTCTCGGTTTTCGCCTTGCCGTTTTCAGCATTTTCTACAAGGTCCAGAATCCTCGCCACAGTAGACTCGCCGTAAGTGCCGCTTGTCCGCACCCTCAACAGTCCTGTCATATTCATTGACCCGCTTATCACCTGACTTCCCTCTCCCGCTTCGCGCGGCAGGCTTTCTCCTGTCAATGCAGCGGTATCCAATGATGAATTTCCTGAAATTACGACACCGTCCAGAGGAATTTTTTCACCGGGTTTCACGACAATTATGCTTCCTTTCGGCACGGCATCCGGAGCCACACGTGTAAATTCTCCTTCGCGGGTTTCGAGATTGGCATAGTCCGGACGGATGTCCATAAGCGAGGTTATGGATTTGCGGCTTTTGTCCACGGCGATGTCCTGAAACATCTCGCCTATCTGATAAAACAGCATAACAGCCACAGCCTCAGGGTATTGCCCCGTAGCGAATGCTCCAGCCGTAGCGACTGCCATAAGAAAGTTCTCGTCAAATACTTCTCCCCGGACCACATTTCTCAATGCATTCCACACGATATCGCCGCCGATGACCAGATATGCCGCAGCATAAAGAATTATCTGACATGTTTCTGTAAGTCCCGGTTCGAAATGCGCTACCGCCAGCAGCACTATACTGCCTGCAATCCGGGCCAATGTTATCCTGTGTTCTGTTTCCATCTTCTGAATTCTGTTCTATAACGTCATTTGTCAGTTTTGTTTATCCGACAACCACAAATGTAACCATATTCACAGACTTTAGGAATACCAACTTATGGTGATATTTTCATTATAGGTACCCTTATCATATGTATGGGGCATACCACAGCAGCGCAAGTGGCGGCCTTAAACCCCCTCCCTCCGAAGCGGCGAAAATCCTTTTGTTACTTCATAGTCGGCGTGAAGAAATCTTGAGATATCACAATTTGAGAATTATCGAAGAAATACTCTGCAATATGAGCAATACGAGGATGAACAGTCCCCGGTTTATTATGAGAATGGAAGACAATATACTTTTTGCCATCATTACCATCAAATAACGCATGATGCCCAACTCCTTCTAAACCATGATAGAATTGCAAGATAGGGTTGTTCTCACTCTTTTTCCAAGGTCCTTTGACTGATTCAGATACAGCGAAACCAACTCCATATGAAGGACTTAGATAACAGTTGGCCGAATATGTCAGGTAATACTCGTTTCCATTTTTCACCACAAAAGGCCCTTCATTCACAGAAGGCCAAACTTTTTCCCAATCTTGGCTCGTCTTTATACAGAGAGTTTCAGTCCCAGGCACAACATGAGCAAGGTCTTCTTCAAGTTCCGCCACCCATATTTCGTTACCATTATTGTAACGCACCCAAAACAGATAAGGTTTTCCATCATCATCGACAAACAAATGGCTGTCAATTCCCACTTCTTCTAAGATTGGCTTTTTCTCCTTTTGTTTAAATGGTCCTATTGGAGAGTTCGATTCAGCCACACATATATGTTCCTCCGATGAATAATACATAATATACCTATCCCCGACCTTATAAACTTCTGGAGCCCAGAAGAAATAATTGCCGTAGGAATCATCTCTATTTAGGGCCAAGCACAAGTTCTCTCTATTTGGTGATGACCATTCCTTCAGATTGTCCGACACCAGAACAGGAATGCCCAAATCCGTGTTAGTTCCATAAAGATAATATTTCCCATTATCTTGCAGGATAAACGGATCTGCAAATGGTATGGAGCCACCATTTTGAGCCATTGCTGCTGTTAAGAAATAACTGAAAAACACAAAAAATGATAAAATTCTCTTACACATAATTATCTTATTTAAATACTTAAAAACTCAATCTTTTATAGCCGTTGCGGCAAAAATGGTAACAAATCTGTCATCGGGCAGTATAAGCTTTTCACAACCAGCCGCTACCGGAACTTCAACATAATACATATACGTATATTCCATTATCTCATTCCTTTTGCGCGAATCGTGCCTATGTGTTCCTACATATGCGATATCGCCTGACCGCAAGAACGAATCATAGTATCCGTTCCAGCCATAGCTACCATAAAATCCAGAATAGTAAGGGACCCTTCTGACAACTTTGACACCTGCATCGAACTCAACATCCCTGTCGCCATTTGAAGACGCAACAAGCATCGACACCTTTGACGTCCCTTGAGGAAGCCCAAGAGTATCCCTCCTGCAGCACAATGCATTCCATTTATCCGCTTCACCAAGACGGAACGTGACATTATTATAGACCAATTTCTCAGGCAACAGCTCAGCCGCATACGAATGCCAATCATCATCCATGTGTCCCAAAGAACTGAAAGCATCGGAAGTTATCGCCAACTCATTGTACGGAAGTCCAATATGTTCAATCTCCAGAGCGTCAATACGTACATCCGGGTCATAAAGAAATACTCTAAAAGACTTTGGCTCGAATCCTTTGACATTGACATTCAACTCTCTTCCGGAAAAAGATGCCGTTGAAACAGTCTCTTCTATGCCATTGACTTCCTCAGCATAACGTATGTTGCATGGGAAAATGATTCTGCCGCTGGACTCTTTACCTGACAACTCATAAGTCCGTACAATAATACCGTCACCATTTTGGGCTTTCTTCAATGCCTTCACTCGAATAGACGGCGTATCGGTACTGACCATCGAAAATTCTTTTTGCAAGCGGCCTCTCTGTTTTGGTGCCGCAAATGCAATTTTCTTTTGGTTCAATGCATCTGACAATGCTGCCGCATTTTCCGGCTTCAACTCTGACGGATGTCCAACTATCGAATAGGTAAAACAGTGTTCTCCAATATCTTGGGTGGCTTGGTTAGAACACCACTCCTTGGTCTGCGGCGTATGCAAAAGTGTAAGTCTCAAGGTATTTTTGTCAGGCTTGTCCCATCCATACTTGCAATCATTCATAATAGTAACGCCATACGAACCGTTATCTGCTGTAATATCAGCCCATTGATGACCATAAGTTTCATAAGCGATGTCCGTGTTGTTCCTTCGACGGATACTTGCAGATCCAAGGTCATAAGTTGCAGAATCCGCATCGAATGAAACTGGGAATGATGCTTTCAACAACGTTGCCTCAGACTGCCAATCCACATAATTTTTGACATCGATGCGATTGTCATCCGCGCCTTCCGTCATTGAATATTCCTGCACGAATCGAGTGCCTCCATACTTCCTCTCAACCTTCAGAGTCGCCCTCAACGGGCCTTGCTCTGAGACACTTACAACAACATCCTCATCAACATTGACAGGATTCCGATCTATCACTTCTTTAAGAATCTCCCAAGCGGGCCAATTGAATGACTTATTGTCGTTGAAAACAGATAGCGCAAATGACTTGCCCTTCTTTACGATTTCTCTTGAACATCTTTTGTCTGTCAACGAGACAATATCACCGTTCTCATCAAGTACCAAGCGATAGATTTTATTTTCAAGAGTATTTGATGTCACTTTAAGAGAAGTCCGAGGTGGCTTTGAAACTGTTGCAGTCTCTCTCAAGTCATATACATACAAACTCATCGGCTTCATTTGTGATTCAAACAGCACCTTGACTTTACTGCCATACCGACAGACAATCTGAGATTTCACTTTTCTTCCATCTTTGTCATAGACAGCCACATCATTCATTCCCGGTGCAAGTGTCATCTCGAACTCCACAGGTGTACGGTTTTCTGTCGAAATCGGATTATAGACTACCACAGGAGTACCTTTTACTAATGTATTCATTCCTGATGCAACCGAAAGCATTCCGGTACGAATGATATTCTCAAACTGATTCAAGTTGATGTATTCATCATTATATGAGAACTGATATGCTTCTGGGATACTTGTACCGGTCAGGTCATCATGAAACTGATGCCAAAGCAGTCTTTTCCACGCCTCATCGATTGTATAATGCGGGTAGTTCACACCTCCAAGCCAGTCTGCGACAACGCCAATTCCTTCAGCAGCAATGGCCATCTGTTCATTTCTCCGATTGAGATATTTCATCTGAGAAACAGAAGTATAACACCCTGTAGCGTGGACATCCATAAGAAGTTCGCCATGATATGTAGGAAACTGCGGATAATTCTCATACTTCTTGAAGAAGTCATTTACACTTGAAAATTTCACAGCATACTCAATCGGATGCTTGGACGCATAGTGTATTGACGCTAATGATGAAGGGAGTGGAGAGCCGCCCCTGTCTCCCTCATATCGTGAAGATTTAGTTCCATAATAGCGGAACACCGCATTTACCGGTGATTTGCTCAAGCGGTACTTGAAATCCTTGTCATCAGTAATATTACTTTCTGCAGGATCCCAAGAATAATTACCGCCGTCCATTACTGAAAGAAGTTTTGCTCCACCGGCTCCTTCCCACCAGCCGACATAAAAAGGAATTTTGCAGCCATTGCTATAGAACGGCTTGTTCCTCCATTCCAGTTTCTGTGTGTGTGAAAATATTTCAAGCCACAATGAACTGCAAGTGTCGGCAGAGTGTAACCGAAACCGAAGCAATCCGGAAGCATAATATCATCTGAAGTTTTACCGAATTCCCTTTTATAGAACTCCTGGCCAAGCAGCACGTTCCGGATAAAGGATTCAGGAGACGGAATATTCGGATCATTCGCATCCCACGAACTTCCGGCCACATTCCATCGACCTTCTTTCACATATTTTCTAACCCTTTCAAACTGTTCAGGATAATACTCCTTCATCCAAGAATATTTGACAGCGCCTTCAAAATTAAATTTATAATCACTGTAATCTTCAAAAAGGCGAAAATTCTGATACATCGTATTCGGGATAAATTCACCTATGGACTGACGGACATCCCATCTCCATTGCGTATCAAAATGCGCGTTAGATACCATATAGACCGCAGGTGGATAGTTTTCCTTTCCCAGATTGTCTGCAAATGAAGCCAATGACGAGATTATCAGTAACGTCGATACGATAAAATGTTTCATAATACGCTATTTAAAGATTTCACCCTCCTTGATGTTAAACTTCGTATTTAGCCATTCAAGCCGCTTCAAATAGAAATCTTTCAGATATGCTATCTCTGAACTATATTTTCCTGTTACGACCATATTTGGCCACACATAAGTATTTAAAATATCCCACCTCTGAAAATTTCTTGTCTGGGCATCATCTATCAGCCATGCCTGCTTATCTATAACCGAAGGAATCTCTTTGAATTGAGGGTAAACTTTATTCCATATTTCCTTTACTTTCGCACAAAATGCAGGATCCTGAGACAATCGTATATACCAGTTGATGCCCTGATCCATTGATGTGGTTTTAACGAACCATCCTTCCGGTCCATTGGAAGCAACACCCCCACTTAATGATGCCATATAATCACAGTTGCCCAAAGTAAGATCATAATCCCAAAGAAAGTACATTTCAAGTTTCTTACCTCGCTGTTTAGTGATAAAAGAGCTTTTACGCATATTTCCATCAATATTTTTCGTCAACTCATTTACGATAAACGCCTTAGCGAAAGATTCCGCATCAATATACTTTTGCCAGCCTTTTGTCGTGCTCATGAAATCAGAGCCATTGAGTGCCAACTCAGCATCCCGGAAATATGCTTTTACATAGGACAACTGTTCTGGAGTAGGATACTCAGGATCCTTGAACATCATCGGAAGATGATTTATCTCTGACAAGAAACAAGTCGCCTCGTCCATACGGGACTCTATTTCAAAGTAATAATCTCCAGTAACAAGATCTCCAGTATTATCAGTATCAGACACTATATTGAGGTCAATCCTATGTTTCGCCACCTTTTTATGCTCCGAGAACGTATAACAGCCTAAATAATCATTATTCAAATATACTTCAACAGGAAGCATCGCAGGTGTCCACTTCATTCCGACAATCTTGGATAATTTCATGGCTACAACATTGCGAAGCAGCGTTTTATCTGAATAATTGGCCAAAAGGACCCATTCCTTGTCAGCAGGAAGATTAAAAATGCTGACTTTTTTGTCCAATTTGATTTTGTATGGTTTCTTAGGCATATCCCAGGTTGTATTGCCTCGACCTCTTATACCCTTCTCCGTCATTTCCAAAACAAGTTCCGGAACATCCCAATACAGAGCATCCGGATCTGATATTGTTATTTTCCCATTGATATAATTCTTCTTGTCTAAGATTTGAGCACCATTTTTTGTTTCAATTTTAATAACCGGGAGTGACGGCTTGACAGGGAATGACATTTTCACAGTATATTTACGGAAAGTCCCATCCATCATTTTAGTCTCATAAACAACAGGTTTAGAAAAATCCTGAACAGTGGTTCCACTTATTTGAAGCCGTGAAGAGGACGTCACGTGCTCACAATCATATTCAAATCGTGGTATAAGGTGATAGTCCTCCAATAGTTCAGGGAAAGTTCCCGTGATAATGCCATCTTCTGATATTGTACAAACAACATCTTCAGACAGTGAGGGATTGTCTGACTTGAGGAGTGAAAAGTTCAAAATCCCTTTTCCAGGATTTATCGGCTCCAGTTTTTCTTTTTGACATGAAACAAGACAAGACAGGAGGCAGAATGATGTAAACAATATACCGAGTCTATTCATATACCTATGAGATTTACTAATAAACGGGCAACCAATAGTCTTATACTGGACGTATCAGTTACCCGTTATGAATCATTTGATTGTCAAATCAGACAAACAACATCATTTTTACAGTTGAGGCACGACCATAAGGAGTTCGCCGTTCTCAGTAACATCAATGACAGAAGGTGCATACATGCCTGCAGCAATATCATCGTATGCCAAAGGCTTCTCTCCCGACCATTCTTCATCAATATTCCCTGCATCCCGATATACAAGTCCCTGCTGTTTCTCATCTCGATAAATCAGCATAAATCTGTCAAATTTAGGATTATATACAAGTCCCGGTTCTCCACGTGAGCCGCAAATCAGGCGAATCGGGTCTTCTGGTTTTGCTGCCCACTCGTCACCATGCACCCATTCAGAACCAGTAAAGTAATCCCAATTCGAAGGATCAGTTATATCGAGTGAAGAATCCACTTTAGCCATCCAGAAGTTTGCCCACTGAGAATTAGGGTCACGTCCTTTGATGGTTCCGAGCACATAGATCCAATTGTCCTTCTGCGTGAATGAAGAAGCCACAAATGAGCCGTCTCCTCTCCATTTTCCGGTGCCTGGCTTCCAAGTCTTTCCGTCATCTTCAGAAACCAAGAAGCCTGCATGCGACACATTCCAATTGTTTATGTTATTCTCGTCCTGCCACGTCTTCGCATAGTAGTGCATATATGTCTTGCCATTAAGGACAAATACATCGTTAGGGACAATGGAAATGACATCTGCGCCAGGAGCAAGAACCGGTGTCAGTTTTCCGCCGGATTTAATGAAACGTTTGATTGACACGCTCTCATTGAGATCGGAATCTTCAGTCAAGGCTACGGCTGTGTCATAGTGAGTGCCATTTACAGTGATATCTGAAAGCACGAAACAGAGATGGCCTTCACTATTTTTCCAAGCGACAATCTTACCGAGTTCAGAGACTTCGTCGAATGTGGTATTGGATATAGTCCCGAGTACTGAATGAGCAACTGGAGCTGTGGACTTGGCAGTATATCCCTCAGGAATAAGCCTGATCTGGTCATATTGAACTTTCATTACTGCTTCCCACCAGGCACCATGTATGACTTCACAGAAAAAGTCAGACCCCGGATTTACAATATGTGAAATATATTTCCACTCCTCAGTAGGACCCCAAGCGAAACCGCTCTGTTCACGATTTGTCCCTGAAGGTAACGTCCGGCAACTGAAATAAGTATTGCCATGGGTACAAGTAGCCCATGCACTATATTCATAATTCTTGTTCTGTCTCAACGCACATACCTGGAAATTTCGATGCCAGCCGAATTTATCTTGTGTGAGGTCCATAGAGCTTGCCGGGGTTCCATCATGACCAGGCGCCGCAACTGTTACGGCATCGAATACCCAAGGAGATCTATAATTTAGGGGCTTGTCCGGAAAATATTCGAACGATCCTTCAGAAACCATATTGAATTCATCTTCCTTGAAACTTGCCTTTACAATAGATACTGACGGAATAGTCGTAGGATTCGGATTTGGTTCCATATACCATTCCATATTTTCAAATGAGCCCAAGTCATAAATTGCATTTCGCTCGAACGTAACAGGAGTATCGACTCTTGAGACAAAACGTTCCTCATTGGAATTCACAAAAGTAAGGGTATAACCCTGACTGAGAGTCTGAGGAATGACTGCAACATAAAATACTCCATTCATCGCATTGCCGCTCAAAGTCACATTGGCAACCGCACTTTCCGCAGCTTCTATAGTCGGTTCACTGAACAGTCCCACTTTAACATCTCCTGAAAGAGGCTCGTCGGCATTGGCTTTCATATCAACAGAAACAACGTCATCAGATGCTGACAATTTGATTTTCAGAAAAGCAGTCATTGGTTTGAATGTCAGACTTGTAGTGCCTTTATCCACGTAAGCCGCGAACAATGAATTCTGTTTCGGAAATACATCAGCAGCATCTTGATTCGACAGTACTTTCATATTTACCTTTCCATAATAGCGGCCACCTGTAGTAGATGGATAAATCGCCATCAGGTTCTTTGCATTATCGTCTGCAAGGCCACTGAACGTTGCAGACTCTCCCCCCTCAGCTGCCACAAACGGGTTTACGTCTTTCCCGTCATAAACTGTAAATTCATCATTCGCAGCCCAAGACCATGACAAGCCTGCTGTGGTTTCAAAGCCTGCTGTCAAATCATATTTTACAGGGTCACTTGGTTTGACCACTTCTTCTTGTTCCTGACAAGCAATGATGCTTCCAAGAACTATAAGCATTGAGAATAATTTATTAGTTTTCATATACTAAAAGTATGTGTGTTATTAATATTCAGGAGCATACTTTACATCAGCCTTCATAAGGAACACATTGTACGGTTGCCACTGTGACATTGTCCAATATATGGTACTGGAACCTTTCTTTGCAGACAACGGATGTATATATGACCCGTACAATTGTGCATATTTTGAATTCCGGCCACTACACAGCACCCTTTCTTTAGACCAGGGGCCCTGCATTCTTGCGGCAGACCTGTAACAAATCGCATATTCTTCCGAATCGAAATAAAGTACCAGAAAACGGCTATATTCTTCAAGATACATTACGGAAAGTTCTCCGACTGTTCCATCCAGAACCGTAGTTGCTTGGGATTCCTTTCCTTTTATCCATTCCCTTTTCCCGCCGTTCCAGAATTCGTATTCCGTCTTATTCAAGATATTATCATATTTGAATCTTACGAGCTTGGCAGTAGATCTCCTATATCCTCTGCCTGACTGCGCACCAAGCATATAACAATATTCATCACCAGGCTTCTTCGCATATCCTGCCATGGCAAAATATGAATCTGTGTCAAATGAGATTTTACCTCTGCAACTCGACCAGGTCTGGCCATAATCTTCCGAACAATATATCGAAGAATAGTTCTGATCTGCTCTGATGGCATTACCTACTTCCCAATACATATAATGCATATATTGCTTCCCATTAAGCTCCACCGCCGCAGTAGGGATATAGGTAAAACTGAAGTAATTTTCTCTTTCTATCACAGGAAGTGCCCTGTCGGGTCTGTACTTGTTAACCAACATGCTCTTGAACTTGAGACCATTGTCAAGATCCGTGTTCTCAGAGAACGCAAGCACATTGCTCCTCCAGTCGCTTGCAGCACCCGGGCCGCCTCCTACAGGTTTAAAATCCGAGCCATAGGAATCACCGAACAGAATTCCATATTCGCCATTTCCCATTTCCCAGATAATACCGAGATCCGTACCGCCCAAATTCCATCTCAGATGAGTATTGTTGGGATTGGGAAGGTTCTCTCCTGAAAGGCTTGCTCCCGTAACTCTTGCAACCTTTCCTTTGTCCGTAAGAACGATGTCTCTTGAATATGCAGCATACAACGTCATATCCTCATTGATAATCGAATTATCAAAATCAAAATAAACAGTTGCCGCCTCATCTACACACCACCCGGCAAAGGTATATCCTGTCTTAACTGGTATATATGATGGTTCACAAGTTTGCTTTCCTTTCTCTACCTCAACAACCTGCGTCCCGTTTTTTCCGTCTCCGTAAACAAGAGTGACTGCAACTTTCTCTACCCCCTCATCAGAATCATGTTCTATCGTATTGCAAGAGCAAAATTCGAGACAAAAGGTTAAAGCCAATAATATTGTCAATAATCTGCTTTTCATCTGATATGTCATTATTTTGAAGATACAAATGAGCCTAATTCCAAATATTTCGAATATAAATCATCATATATGGCTTTCTTGTTCATATCCGGAATATATGTTCTTCCATCAGGAGCCTTCATCTTGGATTGAGCTTCAGGAAGTGACGAATAGATTCCGCATGCCACGGAAGCAAGCATTCCTGCACCTAAAGCGCACGATTGATCGCAATCAACAACAGTAACGGGCATTCCTATCACATCCGACATTATCTGCATCACAAGTCCGGATTTTTGAGAAATTCCTCCTACAGCCCTTACGGACGAGATGTTTACACCTTCCTCCTTGAAACGCTCAATAATTGCCCTGGTTCCAAAAGCAGTTGACTCTATCAAAGCCCTATATATCATCGGCGCATCTGCACCGAGAGTTATCCCCGTAATAGCTCCTTTGACTCTTTGGTCGGAATCTGGAGTACGTCGTCCATTCATCCAATCAAGCGCCAACAGTGAAGACTGTCCCGGAGAAACCAATGCAGCTTTCCTTTCCAATGAAGGAAGAATCTTGCTTTCAATACCCTGCACTTCATTAGGCAAAAGGGTCTCGACAGGCCACATCAAGAGTCTTTTGAACCAAGCGAAAATATCACCGAAGGCTGCTTGTCCTGCTTCAAAGCCAATCATTCCGGGAATCACAGAGCCATCTACCTGACCGCAAATACCGTTTATTCTTCTGTCACCGACTTCTTCATAAGAACTTACCAGAATATCGCAGGTAGATGTACCCATGATACGGACCAGGACATCATCTGAAATCGAGGCTCCTACAGCACCGACATGAGCATCGATGGCGCCAACTCCCACTTTGACGGTTTCAGGCAAACCCAACTCTTTTGCAAGTACCGGGTCGATTGAGCCTGCACAAACATCAGAGGTATGCGTTTCTCCCGAAAAAGTCTTTCTCATTTCTGCAAGCCTGCAATCAAGTTTTGCGAGAAACTTTTCTGATGGAAGTCCACCCCATTCAGCACGCCACATAGCTTTATGGCCAGCAGCACACCGGCTTCTGCGTATGTTTTCCGGTTTCGTATTACCTGTCAGCCAAGCAGTCATCCAGTCGCAATGTTCCATCCAGGAATAGGCTGCCGAAGCTGCTTTTTCATTGGTCCTCAGCAAATGCAGTACTTTGGACCATCCCCATTCCGGAGAATAAGTACCGCCGGAAAATTGAGTGTAATCCACCTCCCAGTCATGAGCAAGAGCATTGATCTCATCCGCCTCTGCCAATGAAGTATGATCTTTCCAGAGGACAAACATTGCATCCGGTTCTTCCGAGAACTCAGGAAGAAGTGACAATGGAGTACCGGACTCATCTACAAGAACTGGAGTACTTGCAGTCGTATCGAAAGAAATGCCTCCAATACCGCATACAACCTCCGGCTTGACCTGCGAAACGATATCTTTTATAACCGTTTTGAAAGTATCAATATAATCTTGAGGATGCTGCCTGTATCTATCAATCAAAGGATCACAATAAAGTCCTTTTTTCCAACGCGGATAAGCACACGATGATTCTGCAATCCGTGTTCCGTCAGCCGCATCGAGCAGTATGGCACGACAAGAATCCGTGCCATAATCCACTCCTATAACGTATCTTTTATCAAACACTTGCATGTTTTTTTACACATTTTCCACATACAACCATAGCATAATATGCAATCACGGCAAATGCAACCGCCGGCACTATATAGGCAACAGCGATATTACCGAATTTATCTGAAAGGATACCCATAATCTGAGTAAGTATAGAGGCACCGGCTATTGCCATAACCATTCCTGAGCCACCAAGCTTCGTATCATCGCCAAGTCCTTCGATACCCATTCCATAAATTGTAGGGAACATCATTGACATACAAGCAGATATCCCCATCAGGCAATATACGCCAAAGAAACCGGTACTGAAAACTGTTCCAAGACAGCACATGACAGCAACGACAGCCAGAACTGACAGAATTTTACGATGATCTATATACTTCATAAGCCAAGTGCAGACAAATCGCATAATTACAAAGAGCACCAATGACATTATATAATATGTTGCTCCGGCCTGCTCTGCTGTTCTTGGGAGAAGCGCATCCAAACCTACAGCGTCACAGATTGCATAAAAGCCACCTGCTACAGGCTCCAAGTTCCTCAACGCATCAGTAATCGTATCAGCATCCGCATTAGCGCCCAAAGAAGCTATAACTTCATTGAATCCAAGATTATGCATAGCATATCGGATAATGAATGACCATACAGCAATCTGAGCCCCGATATTGCAGAACTGGGCTATCACACCCCATACATAATTCTTATTACCTATAAGCCTCTTGAATGACGCTTTTATTTCAAGAGATCCTCCTTCCTTGAGTTTCGGCATCTTGGTCAATGCTATGGCAAGCAGTATAACAAGCATTATGGCACCCAGAATCATATACGTATTAGTAACTGCCGTCAGTTCTGTTGACTGGATTGCTGCAAGTTCAGCATCAGACAACGTTGCTCTCTCTGAAGCAGTCATCGTATTGAGATTCGAGAGTATGAAAATCTGGGATACTACAACCCCTGTTATTGCTCCAAACGGATTAAACGACTGCGAAAGATTAAGGCGCCTTGTCGCTGTGCTTTCCGGACCGATTGCGCACACATAAGAGTTGGAGGAAGTTTCAAGGATGGACAATCCGGCGAAAAGGACCAGAATTGCCAACAAGAACAAGAAATAGCCAACACCATTGTTCTGAAGCGCAACAACTGATGCGGGATAGAACATAAATGTTCCGAGTGCGTACAGACCCAATCCAAGCATCACTCCCGCTTTATATGAATATTTCTTGATAAATATTGCTCCCGGAACCGCAAAACATCCATATCCAAGCAGATAGCACACGACCTGAATCCAAGCAGTTTGCGAATCCGTGAAGCTCATTATTCTCTTGAATGCAGCCAACATCGTATCCGTCAAGTTGTTTGGAACAGCCCACGCAAAAAACAGCGTAGTCAGCAAAATATATGGCCAAAGTATTCCTTTTGGAATTATTCTGTCTTTGTTCATGATTGATTATTTTACAAACATCCCGATTATTTTCTCCAGTTCCACGCCGAACAGTTCTTTGACAAGACCTGCTATAAGTTCTTTGTCTCCCTGAATATGTGTAGTGTATTGAATGTGTGACAATGATTCACCGGGAGCAAGTTTCGCTGCTGGAGAAGATGCTTCAATTTCATAGAACGGTCCCATTATCGTACCATCTTCTGTAGGGCCGTCATTATATGAATTTATCACATCTCCGTCAAACGGATTTTCCTGCTCTCCCCATTGACTGTTAACATACAAAGCATCCTCTTTAGGACCAATATACTTAAGTATGGTCAAGACACTCTTCTCCGTATCGTAACTTGCGGCATAGCCTACAGCACTGGTTGGAGGAAGCCCCAATTTGGTACGGCACTTCCCGTCTATCTTGAAATACAGCATACCATCCTCAAGAACAAGCCTGTCTGAAGGAATCTTTCCGAAATAGTCATCTTTAACCAACTTGCCTTTGCATTCCTTGTTGTAAGGAATGAATACTGTTGTAGTAGGTGTAGGGTTAAATAATCCAAGCATCCAGATGGAAGGCATACCCGTCTTTTCTGTCCAAGCAGCGGTCCCTTCATTACTGAGCACATTGTCCGAACAATAAGAAATAACATTAAGTCTTTCATTTATTTCTGCGCCAAGGACCTCCGAGATTTCAGCTCTGTCCAGAATGCTTACTGTTCTTTTCACACCCATGTCAAAACGAGTATCAGAAGCATTGACAAGAGTAAATCTCTTCGTAAAAACCACACTCTTCGCATCTTGGCTTTGGATATCATAAGCCTCTGTATCTATCACGGAAGGGACCACCCAATTGGCATGTACCTGTTCTTGCCCCTTTTTGAAATACCACGAGTACGCGCCGCCCTCAGGACCAAGCCAGAACCGTTCCTCACCACCGACAGGATTAAACTGAGGACTGACTTCGCCGGATTCTATAAGTTTATAGTTTATCCAGCCATAACTGTCGCCGTCGTTTCCTCCTGCCGTAGTGGTCATTACACGTCCCTGCCAAGCAGGTATCACCATCACCTTTGACTTCCCGTCATCGCTTTTAAGTTCCACGACTTTCACATTATGCTTTTCAAGAAAAGCAAGGTCGTATCCGTAAGTGCCCATTTTGCATTCTTGATTATTGCAGGCACTGCTGCATATTACAGCAGCAGTTATGCCTAAAACAATTTTTCTGTCCATATATCCCATGGTTATTTATAGATAGGGCCATAGACTGAGCAAGCCCTAAAATCAGAGCCTTCCGCATCCATTCCGAACGCTTTCCACGCACTCGGACGGAACATCTCTTCTTCATTAAGATTATGCATGCATACAGGTATGCGCAGCATAGAAGCAAGTGTCACCATATCCTGTCCTACATGACCATAACATATTGCGCCATGGTTAGCACCCCAAGAATTCATCACCGAATAAACGTCCTTGAAAGCTCCTTCTCCAGTAAGACGAGGAGCAAACCAGGTTGTTGGCCAAGCCGGATCAGTCCTCATATCAATCTTCTTGAAGATTTCTTCATCCACGTTTACAGCCCAACCTTCTGCAATCTGAAGAACAGGACCGAGTCCCTTTATAAGGTTGATGCGGCACATCGTCATAGGCATATCTCCTTTCGTAAGGAATTTGGATGTAAATCCACCGCCTCTCATATATTCACGACCTGCCGGATGCCATTTGGTTGCAGCAAGACATGCTTCTGCGTCATCCTGAGTCATCTCCCAATAACGCTTCATTGCCGGCTCACCGTTTTCAGTCGTCGCTCCGGAAGCCTCTATACAAGATGAGCCTGAATTGATGAGATGCATTATGCCGTTTGCGGCCTTTCCTTCCAATTTTCTACCGGTAATACGCTCCACAGACTCCGGGCTCCAATATGTTCTGACATCTGAAAACAACTGTGGACGTCCAGTAAGCAAATGCAGGAAAAGCATAGTAACACCATTGAGAGTATCATTTTCTGTTGCAAATGGTATTGACTCCCGAAGGCCGTTCCAATCGACATTGCTATTAAGTATAGCTTCAGCAAAGTCTCCGTCAGGACGGAAATCAGTCCACTGTCTTTGTCCCTGGAAGCCTCCGACAATAGCATTGTGCCCCATTGCCTCCTCATAAAATCCCATCTTGTCAAGAGCAGGGTTTCCTTTCATCAGGTCCCGGAATATCATTGTCATTTTAACAACATATTCCCAAACTCTATCTTTTTCCTCCTTATTGAATTTAAGATGCTCAGGGTTAAAATCTTCGCCCTCATTTGGCTTGCAATATTTGTCAACCCAAGCCATTGCTTTCTTAAACTCTTCCTTATCATAAATTCCAAGTTCTATACGACGCTCAATCTCAGAACAGTCCACATACTCGGAACGCATTCCAAGATATTCCTGAAAGAAATCAGGATTTGGAATAGAACCGGCGATGCCCATTGAAACAGAACCGATTGACAAGTATGACTTCCCTTTCATCTGCATTACTGCCACGGCAGCGCGACCCCAACGAAGAAGTTTTTCCCTCACATCCGCCGTAATCGTATTATCATCCTTATCCTGAACATCTCTTCCATAAATGCCAAAGGTAGGAAGACCTTTTTGATTGTGGGCAGCAAGAGCTGATGCCAGATATACTGCACCAGGTCGCTCTGTCTTATTGAATCCCCAGATAGCTTTAGGCGTAAGCGGATCCATATCAATAGTCTCAGAACCATAGCACCAGCAAGGAGTAACAGAAATAACAGCGCCAACATTGCTGTTCTTGAATTTTTCTGCCGCCGAAGCTGCCTCTGCTACTCCACCAATGGTAGTATCCGCAATAACGCATTCAACTGGAGTTCCATCACTGTATGTAAGTTCTTTTGCATAGAGTTCTGCGACGAGCTTCGCCATAGACATAGTCATATCTTCCAGAGATTCTCTGATACCACCACGTCTGCCATCTATAATCGGTCTAATACCAATTTTCGGATAATTTGTCATAATAATTATTATTTAGATTCAACTGTAGTCCACCCAAGATTTTGAACGAGTTCCCTTCCAGAGTGTTTGTCAATTTCTTCCTGATCCAATGGGAAGAAATAATGCTTAGGAGACTGGAATACTCTATCTTCCACTTTAATTCTCTGATAGAATGCCGGATCTTGAAGATTTGTTCCTGCATAGATATTCATTGAATGAATAGGTGTCCCCTGTGTTTCTTCTCCAATCAGCCATCTTCTCACATCGAAGAAACGGTGCACCTCAAATGCAAGTTCGATCCTTCTCTCGTGACGGATACATTCACGCATCTGCTCTTTTGAAAGGCCTGATGCCAAGCCAGGAAGACCTGCTCTATCCCTGATAGCATCAATGTATTTATAACATTCCTGAGTAGGACCTTCATATTCATTTATAGCTTCTGCCGCATTCAGATATATTTCACCCAAACGAATATAACACCACATCTGATTAGGGGTGTACTGCCAAGGAATCCGCTCCGGATTGTGCAGTTTCTTCATCAAATATCCTGTCTTACAATAATCAGAACCGGCATTATTCTTACCATCACATCCTGTAAACCAGAACTCATTGTAGTGAGGTTCTGTCCAGTTTGAAGCTCTGGTGGTTTTCCATCTTCCTCCAGCGAAATTTATGCTCGCATAAAAGCGAGGTTCTCTGTTGACATACATATTCGACACTCCTGCTTCCCAACGGCCAGCATATCCGTCGGCAGCGAAACCTTCCTCTGAATATCCGGAAGCAGGATTGATGATTGGTGTCATACCGTTGTCTTTGTAACCAGTAATAGGAGTTGAGCCATCAGCCATCTGATATGCGTCAACCATCTCCTGTGTAGGATTCAGAATCGAGAAGCAACCGAAAGAGATAGGGTCCGAGCAGTTGAGCATATGATCATACTTACCGATATTCTTAGCCCAGATAGTCTCACAATTCCAAGGCTTATTATTGATATTCATATAGTTGACAACAGGATCCGCATCTTCGTTGTACAACTTGTACGATGCTGCTTCAGCCACTTTTATAGCATCGAGTGCTGCATCCATGGCATCTTTCCACTTTGTCTCCGAATAAGTCTGACTGATCAGATTCGTACCATCAATCGGGTCTTTGAGGTCTGCAAACAGTGTGCAGCCATTATAGAGAGGCGATGCAAGATAAAGCAATGCTCTGGATTTAAGCGCAAGAGCAGCGACACGTGTAGCACGTCCAGTATCTGTTGAAGGCCAGACATCTCTATCATATAACAGTTCTGCTGCTGTATTGCAGTCCTTCACGATAAAATCCACGACCTGATCAACAGGAGCTCTTCTCAGAACAAGAATATTTTCATCAGTCTTAAATGAATGATCAGCAATAATTATAGGACCGTACGCACGGAATACAAGAAAGTGATAATACGCTCTAAGAAAATATGCCTCGCCTTTCCAACGACGTTTTTCGTCATCAGCTGCAGGACATTCATCAACGCGCTCTATAATCATGTTGACTTTTCTTAACGCCATATAGGATTCCTGCCAAACCTGCGTTCTTTTTATATCAGTCGGGTTCCAGCCGCCATTATTTATCTGGTGAGCATAAGCACCGCCGAATGCGCACTCCATTTCATCACTACCGGCCGTAAACGGATTTCTCCAGGCACCGCCATCATCAGCCATATTGGCTTCTGTCGGAAGCCATGAATATGTGTGAGTCAAGAAATCTCGTGTATAAAGCCTATTGGCAAACACGTCGTCTAAGGTAAGGTTCTCATCCGGCTGTTTATCCAGAAAGTCCTCACAGGAGGCAAGCGACAAAGCAACTGCCACCAAAGATATTATTTTATATTGCTGTCCGCTAAAAGTTAGCGAGCAACGAG
>UMDL01060372.1_pt1 | contig 26301 bp, 20 predicted proteins | sample 1964481 | NCBI WGS metagenome assembly UMDL01 (sample SAMEA4835993, study PRJEB28245) | human gut metagenome | biome: gut microbiome; material: fecal sample | place: Denmark | collected 2008 | reverse complement strand
CACTCTTTTAGTTATAATTCGTCGAACTCACGTTATATTAATAGGTATATATCTTTAAGCCCTTACGGCCGCTGAGGGCGGCAGAAGCATCCGGCATCCCGACCATAACGACTGCTTTCCCCTGCTTTCGCATGCAAAGTGCATGTCGGAGGCGGGGTTTTGCTTATGAATATGTCCGTTCCGGAAGCTTGTGACGTGGATTCCCGTGAGAAATGGGATGTCACTCTTAGTGACAAATGCTTTTTTTCGGTTTCTCGGCAATTTCTTTATGAAAAAACTTGCTTATGAAAAATTAAACCCATATATTTGTCATTGTGTTATGGAGTACCCCCCCCCCTTGTGGGGGCCGCAAAACATATTTATTACTAAGAGTAACAATTATACGTTTTATTTATTTCAATTTTGTTTTTTAGCTATGAACAAAAAAATTAAAAACTTGTTCCTCGCTGGAGCCCTTGTCTTGGGCTTCGCGGGTGTAGCCGTATCTTGTACGGACTACGATGATGACATCAACAAGCTGAAGGAGGAGAACTCCCAGCTTGCGTCCACCATCAAGGATCTTCAGTCGAAGATCAATGCTGGATGTGTTATCACTGGCGTGACCGCCACTAATGACGGTCTCGTGATCACTACAAGTGATGGTAAGACCTACACCATCACTAATGGTAAGGATGGCGCTCCTGGCGCTCCTGGTGCTCCTGGTGCTCCTGGTAAGGACGGCAAGGACGGCGGTTTCTACAAGCCTAACGCTGACGGTTTCTGGTACTACTATGAGAGCAAGGATGCAGAGGGTGTGAAGACCGACCTCACCGTGTTCCCTGTTGGTACCATCACTGCTGAGCTTAAGGACGGCAAACTCATCCTTCACAACGTGAAGAATGCAAAAGGTGAGTATGAGGACTTCGAGTTAGACCTTGAGAAAGCTCTCTCTTCCCTCGTTTTCGTGCCTCAGTGCTACGTTGACGGTGTTGAAGGTATGAAGTTCGTGTCTATGCGCTACAATGATCTTATTGTAGCGGCCGCTAATACCAAGGGGGAAAAGTGGACTGCTGGTAATACAACAACCCACATCAATCCTGAATTCGAGGCTGAGTATCATGTTAACTCTGCTGATGTCAAGCTTGACGAGACCTACACCTACTCTTTCGTTAAGAAGGAAGTTCCTTACATCAGCACAAGAGCGAATGCCTCTAAGGATTTCGATGTTGTTCCGACATTCAAGAGCTTCAAGGATGGTATACTGACAGTTTCTGTCGCGGTTACCGGCACAGAGGCTAACGAGAATCTGATCTCCGTTGTAGCCCTCAGGGCTCAGAAGAAGGATGTTGTTGTCGTTTCCGACTACGCTACCCTCTTTAGAGGTGAATTTGGGGCTCCGGTGATTGCTTGGCCTCAGGCGATCTCTAAGGATGCTAAGAACATCAATAAGAAAGATGCCCACTTCAGACGCTATATCGCTGAACCAGATGCTGATGCTTTCCTTAAGAATCAGATTGTTTGGTCTGAGGGTCATACTACTCTTGACGAAGCTCACGCTACATGTGACACCGCTGTTGTTTACAACGAGTCACTTGATCTTAAGTCGATCGTAGCAGCTCACGCCCTTAATTATGATGAATGCTATGAGTTTAAGAACGAAGAGCTTAAGGAATTCGGCCTCGACTGGAAGTTCGAGCTTGTAAAGAACTACAAGATCGGTACTCCTGTAACGGATCAGGCTGACTTCGCTACCATTGAGAACGGTATGTTCACTCCGAAGGTGTTCAGCACTGACGGAACCGCCGCTATCGGACGTACTCCTATTGTACGCGTGTCCCTCATGAACGGAAAGAATGTTGTTGCAGTTGCTTACATCAAGATCTTCATTAAGTCTCCTGCTCCTGTCGAGAAGGAAATCCCTACATACGAGCTTAAGCCGGTTGACGAAAAGAAGGGCAACATCTTCAAGTTCATTTCTTGCACCAGTGGTGTCAACGTTCTCTTTACTACGGTTGAGGACATGAATGTCGAGATCTACAACAAGGAGAACCTCAGCAAGAAGAATTTCCACCTTCTTTATAATGAGTTTGTTCCAAATGCCGGAGCTACTGATGCAGAGAATATCGGTACAGTTGAAGATGTTATAAATGGTGATGCAGAGGCCACACATGTTCTTAAGTGGACGCTCGATTACGCTGACCTCTTTAAGTATAGCGGCAAGACCATCACTCACATCGTTCAGTATCGTAACGCAGATGATCATAAGACTGCGGTTAACGTTAAACTTACAGCTACGGTTCAGGATCTTTCCATGTACATGACATTCGATGTAACCGAAGCTGAGTACATCAAGGAGTACTGGGATAATGCCTGCACTCAGACCACCTACAATGTTGCCGTTCCTGAGGATGGTAGCGTAGATCCTACTAAGTGTGTCTACTCAGTTGACATCAATGCCTCATTTGAGACCATTAAGACTCCTGGTGCTGACTTTGGACAGATCCGTCTGTTTATCGGCTCTACAAACCAGATCACAAATGTCAAGTACTTCTTCTGCAAGGATCACATGGAGAAGATTACTAAGGTAGGTGATGTTGCCGTTAAGTTTACTGTCAATGCTGATGGTACAGAGCTTAAGGCTAAAGTCGGTGATAAGACTGAAGTTGTCGCTAATATTAACAATACTGCAACTAAGGCTCCTTGGAATGTCTTCACCTACAATAAGGAAAGTGCTGTTGCCAAGCAACTTCTCAATACCGGCGAGATGATTGTCAAGATTGGAGCAGTTGGTACGATTTGCGGAACCTCAGATAAGTATAACAGAGAGATCAAGCTGACCTTCAAGGGTGAGGATCACTTCGACGCTCTTGTAAAGGTTCCTGTAACTATTGCCACTACTTCCGCTGATTCATTCACTGATGGTGTTGACTTTGGCCAGCCGGGTTCTTATGTTGACATCGCCAAGGTTATCGATCCATCTGATTGGAGGAAGAAGAAGTTCTCTGACAACCCTAACTATTGGGATTACTATGGACCGTTTACTATTAGGTTCGATATCTACAATGCTGAGGCTTACTTGAACGGTAAATGGGCTGCGCTTCCTGCAACCATCGACATCAATCAGTCTGTTGCTGGTAGCAGTGTTATCAGCACGAAGGATGGCACGAAGACAGCTACTCTTGAGAATGCTGCCAAGTACGGCTACCTGACCTATTGCAACAACGGTGTCGTTGTGGACAAGGCCTTCAAGATCCGCGTTAAGGCTGAAGTTGAATATGGTTGGGGTGTTATCACGACAGATTGGATTACAATCGATGTCAATAAGACTATCGGTCAGTAATTATCTGACGCAACTGATACATGTTGGGAGGGGCGCAGTCGCACCCCTCCCTTTTTTAAGTGATTTGACGATGTTTAAGCGTTTTCTAGTTGTCGTTATCGGCATGCTTACCGTGTCGTTTTCTGTTGATGCTCAAAAGAAGACATCGGTTTGCTTTGATGCAGGGGTATTTGACATGGGAGCGTATCCTTCTGACAGTTGCGTGCTTTCTAAGACTTTTTCGTTTACCAACACCGGAAGTGAAAAGCTTTATTTTCTTGATGCGAAAACTGACTGCTCGTGCGTTAAGGTGACGATACCGAAGAAGCCTGTGGCTCCCGGTAAGCGAGGTGCCATTCGTGTCGATTTTGATGGTAATACAAAGCCTTTGGGATGCTTCTCAGGTTGGATTTATTTTGCCAGCAACACCGATCCCGAAAGGTTCAGGGTCAGGATTTTTGCATCTAAGTACAAGGCTCAGGCCAAATAGAGGGCATTATTCCATCCTTAATTTTGCTTTTTGGAAAAAATGTGCTATTTTCGCAATGATAAATGTGCAAATATTTATTCAATAATATTATGAAACGTTTTTTCGCTATTCTCGCAAGCATGGTGCTTGTGGCTTCTCTGTCCGTTGCTAACGCACAGAAGAAGGACTTTAACCCTTATTGGTTTATGCAGCTTCAGGGTGGTGCGGCTCACACTATCGGTGAGACCTCATTCTCTGACCTTATCTCGCCTTCGGCAGCTGTCTCATTCGGCTATCAGTTCTCTCCGGTTTTCGGAGCAAGGCTCAATGTCAACGGCTGGCAGGCTAAGGGTGCCGTGAATGGCCCTACCACAGTCTACAAGTTCAACTATGTCGAGGGTGCGGCTGATCTCATGATCGATGTCGCGTCCATCTTCGCAGGCTATAAGTTCGACAGAACCCTGAATCCTTACATCTTCGGTGGTGTAGGTGTCAACTACGCATTCAACAACGACGATGCCGTAAAGGTTAAGGATCAGTTCCGCAGTGGTTACCTCTGGGAGGACAACAAGATCTCACCTGCTTTCAGAACAGGTGCCGGTCTCAACATCAGACTCACCGATGTCATCGCCCTCAACCTCGAAGGCAACTGCAGCTTCCTGAATGACCACTTCAACTCAAAGAAGGGCTCAAAGGCTGATTTCCAGATCAAGGCTGTGGCCGGTCTTACTTTCAGCTTCGGCAAGGCCAAGCCGGTCGCTCCGGCTCCTGTACCTGCACCGGCTCCTGTCGTAAGGCCTGAACCTGAACCAGAGCCAGTTGTGGAGGAGAAGGTTGAGGTTGTGCCTGCTTTCGAGTCTCTCACACGCAACGTCCTCTTCGTGATCAACAAGTGGGACATCCGTGAGAGCGAGCAGCTCAAGATCGACGAGGTTGTCGAGGCTCTCAAGGCCAACCCTGACACCAAGGTCCGCGTTTCCGGCTATGCCGACAAGGCCACAGGTACCGCCAAGAGAAACAAGTTCCTCTCAGAGAAGAGGGCTGAGGTTGTCGCTGCGGCCATCGTTGCCGCCGGCATCGACAAGGACAGGATCATCACTGAGTACTTCGGTGACACCGTTAATCCTTTCGAGACTCCTGAGGAGAACCGTGTGGCTGTCTGCCTCGTGAAATAGTCTTGACAGATTATCAGATAGAAAAGGCTGGGTTGTTTCCCGGCCTTTTTGTGTGTTAAGGGATTGGTCTCGGCCTTTGGTGTCAAAAAGTCTGAAAAAAGGCGGTTTTGGTGTCGAAATCGGATAGGCTTTTTGTCTTTTTGGATGATTTTGACTAACTTGGCGCAAATTTTTCATTAAGTGGATTACGTCGTTTGAACGACAAGTTAACAACCATATTCAAAGATGGCAGAAAATAAGAACATAGGGTACATTTCGCAGGTCATCGGGCCTGTGGTGGATGTCCATTTCGATGTGGAGTCTGATCAGACGCAGCTTCCCCGCATCCATGATGCGTTGGATGTGGACAGAGGCGAGGGCAGGAAGCCCTTGGTCATCGAGGTGCAGCAGCACATCGGCGAGGACACGGTCAGATGCGTGGCGATGGACTCCACCGACGGTCTGAGGCGAGGGATGAAGGCGGTCAACACGCACGCTCCGATCTCGATGCCGACCGGCGCTCAGATCAGGGGCCGTGTGATGAATGTTGTCGGGGACGCGATTGACGGCCTGGGAGACCTGAGTGAGGACAACACCTTGCCTATTCATAGGGAGCCTCCTAAATTCGAGGACTTGAAGACCTCGCAGGAGGTGCTTTACACCGGCATCAAGGTCATCGACCTTCTGGAGCCTTATCTGAAGGGCGGAAAGATCGGTCTTTTCGGTGGAGCCGGTGTGGGTAAGACCGTGCTGATCAAGGAGCTGATCAACAACATCGCCAAGAAGCACAACGGTTTCTCGATCTTCGCCGGAGTGGGGGAGCGTACCAGGGAGGGCAACGATCTTCTCCGCGAGATGATCGAGTCCGGGGTGATCAAGTACGGTGAGGAGTTCCTGAAGTCGATGGAGGAAGGTCACTGGGATCTGTCCAAGGTTGACAGGAACGAGCTGGAGAAGTCGCAGGTGGCGATGGTCTTCGGCCAGATGAACGAACCGCCGGGAGCGCGTTCGTCGGTGGCCCTTTCCGGCCTGACTCTTGCCGAGTCTTTCCGTGACAGCGACAAGGGGGACGGCCCGAGAGACATCCTCTTCTTCATCGATAACATCTTCAGGTTCACCCAGGCGGGATCCGAGGTGTCAGCCCTTCTGGGCCGTATGCCTTCGGCTGTGGGCTACCAGCCTACGCTCGCAACGGAGATGGGCCAGATGCAGGAGCGCATCACCTCGACGAAGAACGGCTCGATCACTTCGGTGCAGGCTGTCTACGTGCCGGCGGACGACTTGACCGACCCGGCTCCGGCGACCACCTTCTCGCACCTCGACGCGACCACCGTGCTGAGCAGAAAGATCACTGAGTTAGGAATATACCCGGCCGTGGATCCGCTGGAGTCCACTTCCAGAATCCTTGATCCGAACATCGTCGGGCAGGATCACTACGACACCGCCCAGAGGGTCAAGCAGATCCTCCAGAGGAACAAGGAGCTTCAGGACATCATCGCCATCCTCGGCATGGACGAGCTTTCGGACGAGGACAAACTGACGGTGAACCGGGCGCGTCGTGTGCAGAGGTTCCTGTCGCAGCCGTTCGCTGTGGCGGAGCAGTTCACGGGCGTGCCGGGAGTGATGGTGGACATCCAGGACACCATCGACGGCTTCCGCAGGATCCTTGACGGCGAGGTCGATTACCTGCCGGAGCAGGCGTTCCTCAATGTTGGAACCCTCGAAGAGGCGATCAAGAAGGGCGAGGCGATCCTGGCGAACGCCAAGTAGGAATATGTCAGATAAGGAGGAGTACGAATATGTCTGAGAAATCATCGGTGATTGTTCTTGAGGTCATCTCACCCGAGAGGACTTTGGTGCGCGCGACGGTTGATTCCGTGGAACTGCCGGGGTCGAAGGGGCGTTTTGTGGTCCTGAGGGATCATGCGGCGCTGATCTCTTCGCTGGAGCGGGGGAGGATCTCCTATCGCAGCGGTGAGAGGACGGATGGTCTGGACATCGCCTCCGGCTTTGTGGAAATCAATGGCAACCGTGTTGTCGCTTGCGTGGAACTGTGATGAGAAAGTGGATCTACATATTCATTTGCCTTTTGCTCCCGCTCCCGCTGGGTGCGGAGTTGTCCTCTCCGGTCGCTGAGTATGTCGAAGCGGCGGAAGTTCGGCAGGACTCGCCAGCCGTCAAGACATTCGACATGGACGAGTACCTCTACGGTCACGTCCGCGACTCCTACGAGTGGCACATCACCACGGTGAAGGGTCATCCGGTCAGCATCCCGCTGCCGGTGATCGTCGTGAGCAAGACCGGCGGCGGTCTTCATGTCTTCAGCTCCAGGCATCTGGAGCACGGGGAATATGAAGGGTTCCACATCGCTCCCGCCGGAAGCAAATACGAGAACAAGATCGTCGAGCTGGCCGCCGACGGCTCCGAGGTCAGGCCGTGGGACTTCTCGATCACCAAGAACGTGTTGGGATTGCTGATCAACTGCGCCCTGCTGCTGTTCATCGTGCTGGGAACGGCCCGGTGGTACAGGAGGCACGACGCGCGCGAGGAGGCTCCGAAAGGCGGGGTAGGCGTGATGGAGATGCTCGTGACCATGATCGAGGATGATGTCATCAAGGCCTGCGTCGGCGAGGACTACAGACGCTATTCGCCTTACCTTCTGACAGCGTTCTTCTTCATATTCATAAACAACTTGATGGGGATCGTGCCATTCTTCCCCGGCGGAGCGAACATCACCGGCAACATCGCCGTGACGCTCGTGCTGGCGATGTTCACCTTCTTCACCGTCAACATATTCGGTAACAAGCATTACTGGAAGGACATCCTTTGGCCGGAGGTTCCGACTTGGCTGAAGGTGCCGCTGCCGCTGATGCCGGTGATCGAGATCATCGGGATGTTCACCAAGCCTTTCAGCTTGATGGTCAGGCTTTTCGCCAACATCCTCGCAGGACACTTCATGATCCTTGGAGTCGTGGCCGTGATCTTCCTCACCGCTGAGCTTGGGGCGGCCCTGAACGGCAGCCTCACCGTGGTGGCTGTGCTTCTGGGAGTGTTCATGGACTGCCTGGAACTGCTTGTCGCCTTCATCCAGGCCTATGTGTTCACGATGCTGTCGGCTGTCTTCATCGGGCTGTCGCGGCAGAAGCCGGAGGCGACGGAATAAATAGGAATATTCAGAATAAACAATTTAAAATCATAGAATTATGTTACTTTCTACAATTTTGCTTCAAGCTCTCTCTCTGGGTAGAGTAGGTGCTACTATTGGTGCTGCCTTGGCTGCTTTCGCCGCCGCTTTCGGTATCGGTAAGATCGGTACGGCTTCCCTTGAGGCCGGCGCGCGCCAGCCGGAGAAGGCTGACCACTACAGGATGACGGCCATCATCGTCAGCGCCCTGATCGAGGGTGCCTGTCTGTTCGCCATTGTTGTTTGTCTTATCGCGAAATAGTCAATGTCACTCATCACTCCTGATTTCGGATTGCTTGTCTGGATGACGCTGATCTTCGGCATCGTCTTCTTCGTGCTGGCGAAGTGGGGCTTCCCTATGATCACCGGCTCGGTCGAGAAGAGGGCGCAGAGGATAGGTGAATCCATCAAGGCGGCCAAGGAGGCGGAGGAGAGGCTTCGCAACCTTGCCGAGGAACAGTCCCGGATGATCGAGGAGGCCAGGCAGGAGCAGAGCCGGATTCTGAAGGAGGCTTCCGCTTCGAGGGACAGCATTGTCGAGCAGGCCAAGGATCAGGCCCGCGCCGAGGCTTCAAGGATCCTGGATCAGGCCAGGATCCAGATCGCCGCCGAGAAGGAGAGCGCTTTGCGGGATGTCCGCAAGGAGGTCGCGCTGCTTTCTGTCAGCGTCGCCGAGAAGGTGCTGAAGGCGAGCCTTTCGGATGGTGCTGAGCAGTCGGCTCTGGTTGATAGGCTTGTGGATGAGGTTTCCTCGTCTAAGGACTTGAAGAATTGATGCTATGAACACAGGAATTATCGCGACACGTTACGCCACCGCACTTCTGAAGCTGGTCGAAGAGACCGGCTCCGGTGAGTTGGTTGCGGCCCAGGTGCAGGTCATTGAGAAGGCTCTTGACGAAGTGCCTGATTTCCGGCGTGCCGTGGATGATCCTGCGGTTGCGGCGGTTCAGAAAATCTCGCTTTTTGAGGCTGCGTTGAAAGATTCGATGGCTCAGGAGCTGCATAAATTCCTCGAACTCTTGATCCGTAACGGCCGCATCGGTGATGTAAGGCTGGTTCTGACCACCTTCGTCACTGAATATTACCGCTCACGGCACATCAAGCGCGCGCGGCTTGTGGTCGCTGATCCGGCACTGCTGGACCCTGAGCCAACTCCTTCGGACCCTGTGCCTGTCGAAGGGTCGCTTCGACAAGCTCAGCGACCGGCATTGGAGTCCCGTCTGCGGGAACTGATCGGGAAGGAGACCGGCTGCGAACTCCTTTTGGAGACCAAGGTCGATCCGTCGCTGATCGGAGGCTTCGTCTTCGAGGTCGAGGACATGATCCTTGACGCCAGCGTCTCACGTCAGCTTGATGTCATCAGGCATCAATTCATAGAAAAGAACAGAAGAATAGTTTAGTATGGACAACATAAAACCAAGTGAAGTCTCCCAGGTGCTTCTGGAGCAGCTGAAGGACATTGACACATCCCTCCACTTCGAGGAAATCGGCAAGGTGCTGCAGGTCAGCGACGGTGTCGCCAGAATGTACGGCCTGACCAACGCCGAGGCCGGAGAACTGCTCGAATTCGAGAGCGGAGTGATGGGCGTTGTGATGAACCTTGAGCAGGACAATGTCGGAGCCGTGCTTCTCGGCCCGACCGATGAGGTCAAGGAGGGAATGACGGTACGCAGAACCGGACGGATCGCCTCCATCAAGGTCGGCGAGCAGATGCTCGGAAGAGTGGTCGATCCGCTTGGCGTTCCGCTTGACGGACTCGGCAAGGTCGAAGGAGACCTGACGGAGATGCCGCTGGAGCGCAAGGCTCCCGGTGTAATATTCCGTCAGCCCGTCACCGAGCCTCTCCAGACCGGAATCATGGCGATCGACTCGATGATCCCGATCGGCCGTGGCCAGAGGGAACTCATCATCGGCGACCGTCAGACCGGCAAGACCGCCATAGCCATCGACACGATCATCAACCAGCGCGCCAACTACGAGGCCGGGAATCCTGTCTATTGCATCTATGTGGCGGTCGGACAGAAGGGTTCCACCGTGGCCAACATCGTGGAGACGCTCCGCTCGAAGGGTGCGATGGACTACACGGTTGTCATCGCCGCCACCGCCGCCGATCCAGCCGCCCTGCAATATTTCGCACCGTTCGCCGGAGCCGCTGTCGGGGAATATTTCCGTGACACAGGCCGTTCCGCCCTTGTTGTCTATGACGACCTTTCCAAACAGGCGGTGGCCTACCGTGAGGTTTCCCTGATCCTTCGCCGACCTTCAGGACGTGAGGCCTATCCGGGTGATGTCTTCTACCTGCACTCAAGGCTTCTGGAAAGAGCCGCGAAGATCATTGACCAGCAGGAAGTCGCCGAGCAGATGAACGATCTTCCGGATTCGTTGAAGGGCAAGGTCAAGGCCGGCGGCTCGCTGACAGCCCTTCCGATCATCGAGACCCAGGCCGGTGACGTGTCCGCCTACATCCCGACCAACGTGATCTCCATCACCGACGGTCAGATCTACCTTGAGACTGACCTGTTCAACCAGGGCCAGCGTCCGGCCATCAATGTGGGCATCTCCGTGTCCCGTGTCGGCGGAGCCGCTCAGGTGAAGTCGATGAAGAGTGTGGCCGGAACCCTGAAGATCGAGCAGGCGCAGTTCAACGAGCTGGAGTCATTCTCGAAGTATTCATCGGATGTGGACAGAGTGACGGAAATGGTTCTGGACAAGGGTCGCAAGAACAATCAGCAGCTGATCCAGCCGCAGTACTCTCCGATGCCAGTCGGTGAGGAGGTCGCCGTCCTTTATTGCGGCACCCACGGCTTGATGAAGGACATCAGCCTGGATCAGGTGCATGAGTTCGATGTCCTGTTCCTTGAACGGATGAGGGCCACCCATCAGACCGATGTACTTGACAAACTGTCGGCGGGAAAGGTGGATCCGGAACTGTTCACCGTGATCGAGGATGTGGCTTCCGGCGTGGTGAGGTCAATTCTTATAGATTCCGGCAAAAGGAAGATGAAAGTCAAGAAGTTCAATTAGTTGTAGAAGAATATGCCGTCACTGAAGGAGATAAAGGTCAGGATCAATTCCATCAGCAGCACTCTGGCGATCACCTCGGCGATGAAGATGGTGGCAGCCGCGAAGCTGCAGAAAGCGCAGATGGCGATTCAGAACATGCTTCCGTACGAGAGGCGACTGTATTCGATGCTTGTTGACTTGATGGGGGCAATGAATATTTCCGCCGCGGCTTCGGAAGATGGTTCCGTACGTGGCTCAGGATCAGCTGAACGTGGATTTGACCAGAGTGGTGATCGGTTGAGCCTGTCGAACCGGCACGACCTGACGGGGATGGACGTGGCATATTCATTGATGGCTCAGCGTGAGGTGCGAAAGGTTGCGATTGTCGCCTTCGCCTCCAATTCTTCGCTCTGCGGCGCGTTCAATTCCAACGTCATCCGGGAGGCCACGGCGGTGATCAATGAATACCGTGCCTCAGGTCTTGGCGATGCCGACATCACGGTCTATTCCGTAGGCCGAAAGATGGCGGAGGCGATGAAGAGGCTTGGCTTCCCAAGTCCAGCGGATTTCACGAAGATGTCGGATTCTCCGTCATACGATGCGGCCTCCGCTTTGGCTCAGGAACTGTTTGACGGCTTTGTCTCAGGTCGGTTTGACAAGGTGGAACTGGTTTATAATCACTATAAATCAACATCTTCCCAGCCGACAACCCGGCAGACTTACCTGCCCCTGTCTTTGGCTGATGCCACCGCTGACCTTCAGGCCGGAAAGATCACCGATTCCGCCTCTGAAACCGACACGAACAGGGTCGCTGAGCCTGTCGGAGCGCCGGTGGTTCGACAGGGCTCACCAACCACAGAAGACCTGATCGTAGAGCCATCCAAGGAGGCCTTGATAGCCACCCTCCTCCCGAAGGTGGTCCGTCTTCGCATATTCACCACCCTGCTGGACAGCGCCGCCGCCGAGCACGCCGCCCGCACCGTAGCTATGCAGCTTGCCACCGACAACGGCAACGACCTCCTTCAGGAACTCACTCTTGAATATAACAAGGGCCGTCAGCAAAAGATCACCTCCGAGATCCTCGACCTCGTCGGTGGTTCGTTGCAGTAACCCACCGGTCTTTAATCAAATCTTTTTTTGTGTCTTCTTTGCGAAATTTCGTATCTTGAACCAGGAAATGACCAATGATTATGGGACACAATCTTAAATTCTTGATTATTACAATAATAGCGATATCTTTGACTGACGTGCTTGCCGCACGGACATATTCAAAAAGAGTAGTGCTTGGTGACGAGAGGTTCGAGGAGTACCAGCCGCTGCTGCAAGGGAAGCGGGTTGCGGTGTTCAGCAATCAGACGGGTATAGTCGGAGACAAGGTGACCGGCTCCAAGTTGGCAGACGCTCTTGCTGAATATGGCGGGTGCTTTCCTCGAAAGAGAGTTGATGAGATTTCCTTGATCCCGTTCACCGAACCTTCCGTCCCTGGCGGAAAGATTGAGTACGGTCAGCACATTGTTGATGCCTTGATCGAAAAAGGAGTAGATGTCAAGGCAATCTTCTCTCCGGAGCACGGCTTCCGTGGCAACGCCGATGCCGGAGAGCACGTCAGCAGCAGTGTGGACGAGAAAACCGGAGTGGAGATCCTGTCGCTTTACGAGAAAGGCTCACGGATTCCGAGCAAGGAGAAAACCGATAAGTTTGATGTCCTTGTGATTGATATTCAGGATGTAGGCCTTAGGTACTATACCTATTATATCACAATGCATCATCTGATGGAGGCCTGCGCCAGAGACGGGAAACAGGTCGTCATTCTTGACCGCCCGAACCCGAACGGCTTCTATGTTGACGGTCCTGTTCTGGATATGAAATTCAAGTCCGGTGTCGGTTGGCTGCCGATCACGACTGTTCACGGAATGACGCTCGGTGAGTTGGCGCTGATGATCAACGGCGAGAAATGGCTGGAGAACGGTACCTGCGACCTGACTGTGATTCCGTGCCTGAATTACACCCATAACACCCGCTACAGCCTTATCCTGCCGCCTTCCCCGAACATTAAGGACATGAGGGCCGTGTACCTATATTCATCAACCTGCTACTTCGAGGGTACGGTGGTCAGCCTCGGCCGCGGCACGCAGTTCCCGTTTGAGACCTACGGGCATCCGGCGATGACGGGATATTCCTTCTCCTTTGTGCCTCTAAGCATCCCCGGCGCGAAAAGCCCGCAGTTCCTGGATGAGGAGTGCCACGGCGTTGACCTTCGCCGCAAGCCGCTCCGCGACATTTGGGCGGAAAAGATCAATCTTGAATATGTCATCGATGCTTACCGCAATCTGAATATGGGCGATAAGTTCTTCGGTAAGAACAACTTCTTTGAACTTCTCGCCGGTGTGGACTGGTTCCGCTCGATGATAGGGAACGGATCCTCCGCCGCCGAGATCTCCGCCCGTTGGGCCTCCGATGTCGAAAACTTCAAGTCCCGCCGCGCGCCTTACCTCCTTTATCCCGAGATATAAAGCAAAAACCGAAGCGAGGTTCTCACCCGGCTTCGGCTAATCTTATTCAATACTTATGAAATAACTATTGAGTCAGTTTTTGGTTTATGAGTAAAAATATTTATGTCGATTACTCTTTTATGCCATTTCCGTGCCAAAGTTGATTCCGGTTCGAAATATTTTTTCCTATATTGTCTATGTCTTTGAATGTCATTTGTTTTCAGTACTTGCACGGAAAATTATAACTGTGATTATAATAACCGAAGTTATAATTTTGTCGATAAAGCTTTGAAAATGTTTATGAGTGGCTGTTTTCTAAGTACTTACTCAATTGTTGAGGAGGCACTTTTGCATTGTGCCCGAGTTCTTGCCTTGTTTTGCCTTGTGTGGACGAGAATTTGGCAATATGCCAGGGAGTGGTTAACTTTGCGGTGTTATGGTGCGGACAGCGGACATGGATTCTTTGTTCAGGCTTTACTACAGGCCTTTGTGTGTCTATGCGCTGCACTATCTCAAGGACAAGGATCTGATCGAGGATCTGGTGCAGGAGGCTTTCACGGCATATTGGATGAAGCAGGCGGCGAGTGACGGGATTGATAGTCCGAGGGCTTATCTTTACACGGCTGTGAGGAATCGGTGCATTGATGCCATCAGGAGGCAACGGCAGGATGTGTCGCTGGACAGCCTTGAGAATGAGATACTTCCGGTTGAGGATGACGTGGCGATTTCCGATGATGAGGCCGTGGACAATTCCGTTAAAGAGGCGCGGATCTGGTCGGCCATTGACCGCCTTCCGGCCAAAAGGAGGAGAATATTCCTGATGAGCCGCCGCGACGGGATGAAGTATAGCGAGATCGCTCAGTCGCTCGGCCTTTCCGAGAACACCGTCCGCAATCAGATCAGCAAAGCCCTGGACTCCATCCGCCAAGGTGTAAGGAAGGTCATCCTCTTCCTGATGTCGCTCTAGAATATTCAGACATCGCCTTAAGCCTTGAGAAGGAGCGGCTGACAAGGAGTTTTTGCCGTACGTTTTCTGCCCCATAAACCATAGGCCCCCGCTCTTCCAGGTGTGAAAAACCTTGCGCACCTAAAATGCCATCTGCCTGATGGCTAGTGAGTTGCACTTCCAGGTGCGAGCATATTCGCGCACCTGAGTGTTATTGACGTATTGTGAAGAATGTTGTTATATTTGAGAATATTTCAGAAAAAGGATGGTACTTTTTAGAATCGCTGCGTCTTACTTGTGAAACTACCCTAATAGGATTCGGGCAGTAGATGAGTTTTAAAATGAGAGATGATGAAAAATCTTGTCAAAGGTGTTTTACTGGTGATTCTTGCTTTGCCACAAGTCTCGTTTGACTGTCTTTCGCAAGATAAAGAGACGGTCTCAATGAACTTGGACAGGCTCAAGGAGCGGTTAGGTGTGCGGTTTGTTTATGATTCGGAACTCGGGAAACTTCTTGATAAGAACTATGAGGGGACTTCCGTCGAGGGGCTGACGCTGGAGAAGGCCTTGGGCAGACTTCTGGAAGGAACGGGAATCAAGTGGGAGGTTCGTGGCGGGTATGTGGTTCTGACACGTGACGTTCCGGCCAAGAAACATTATACGGTTTGTGGGTATGTCACGGACGAGGCGACGGGGGAGACGCTGATCGGGGCGGGAGTTGTCGCTTCGACAGGCTCTGCGACCAAAAGTGTCTCAGCGACCGGCCGGGTTGGAAACACAGGGACCGGTAAGGAAGGCCGCTCAGCGGCAGGAACGACCGGCACCTCCACCAACAACTTTGGTTTTTATTCCCTGACGCTTCCCGAGGGAGAGGTAGAACTGACATATTCCTACATAGGATGCGCCTCCAAGACAAAGAGAATCTCCTTGAAAAAGGATCTCACGCTAAATGTGGCATTGGCTCCGTCTGCAGAGATCAGGAGCGCGCGGATAACCGCCCGCAAGGATGCCGGAATCCGCTCCACGTATATGGGGGCGATTGAAGTCCCTAACGAGCTCATCGCCAACACTCCGGTTGTCCTCGGCGAGAAGGATGTTCTGAAGACCCTCCAGATGATGCCTGGCGTGCAAGGCGGCAACGAAGGCTTTTCGGGAATATACGTCCGTGGAGGCGGCGCGGACGAGAATCTGATGCTTCTGGACGGGACATCGCTTTACAATGTCAGCCATCTTTTCGGACTGTTGTCTGTTTTCACTCCCGAAGCCGTCAAGAAAGTCACGGTCTACAAAGGCTCTTTCCCGGCGCGGTACGGCGGCAGGGTCTCCAGCGTGGTGGACGTGCGTACCAACGACGGCAACTCTAAGAAAATCTCAGGAAGCGTCACCGCCGGCTTTCTTGCCGAGAAATTCCATCTGGAAGGACCTTTGAAGAACGAGAACACGACTTTCTCCCTGAGCGCAAGAGGGATGCACACGTTCCTTTTCGATCGTGTCATCAAATGGGCGGGCAGCCCGCTGAACTACGCCTTCTATGATGTCAACGCCAAGGTCTCGCACAAGTTCTCCGACCGGAGCAGAGGTTGGATCGGGTTCTACAGCGGACGGGACTATTTCCGCTACGAGGACAAATCCAAATCCAGCAAGCGGTTCTACGGCTCTGACTATGAACCGTACACGATGATCACCGGTAACGAGAACAACCTTAACCTGAGCTGGGGCAACAATGTCCTGTCCGCGAGGTGGACTTACATATTCAACAACAAACTGTTCGCTGATTTCACGGCCTACGGCAACCTTTATCGGATGGGAATACACTCTGTCACGGAAAACTTGGAGAAATCCGAACTTGGCGAGACTTCGTTCCGGAGCGTCAGCGACTACTCCTCCGGAATCCTTGACGCGGGTCTCAAGGCGGATTTCGACTACACCCCTTCAACCAACCATTTGATCAAGTTCGGCGGAGAATATGTCCGTCACGGCTATCGTCCTGAGATCACAAAATCCAATGTCCGGAACGTGAACGACAGCCGCGTCTTCGCCGACACCACCTACAGCGATGCGGCCAGCAGACGGGTGAACGGCAATGAGATGTCTCTTTACATCGAGGACGACATCTCCCTCGGTGACCGCTGGACTGTGAACCCAGGCCTGCACCTCAGCCTGTTCAATGTTAGAGGCCGTTTCTACTTCTGCCCGGAGCCGAGAGTCTCGGCAAAATTCGACATCAGCGAGGGCTGGTCGGCGATGGTGGCATATTCAAGGATGTCGCAATACGTCCATCAGTTGACATCCGGGACTTTGGATATCCCTACCGACCTTTGGGTGCCGATCACCGCCGAGATCCGTCCCGTGACATCAGACCTCGTCTCAGCCGGAGCGTATTACACCGGCCTGAAAGGTTGGGAGTTCTCCCTTGAAGGCTACTACAAGAGGACAGACAATGTACTTGAATATAAAGACGGCCGTCTAGCCCTGTCATCTTCCGTCAATTGGGAGGACAACGTCTCGATGGGAGAGGGACGAGCCTACGGACTGGAACTCTATGCCCGCAAAGTTGTCGGCAAGACCACCGGCACCTTGGCGTACACCCTCTCCAAAGCGGAGAGAATCTTCCGTGACGGCAGCATCAACGATGGCCGCTGGTTCCCTGCTCAGTTCGACCGGAGGCACGTAATCAATGCCACTGTGAACCATAAATTCAACTCAAGAATCGACCTCACCGCTTCTTGGGCGTTTCTCAGCGGAAACTGCATGACCATCCCGACCAGAGGCTCGGCGTTCATCACCCCTGACGGCGATGATGTGGCTGTTGACTATGTCAGTGGGCGCAACAACTACCGTCTGCCTCCGACCCATCACCTTGATGTCAGCGTCAACTTCCGGAAGCAAAAACGTCACGGCGAGCGGATCTGGAATTTCGGAATATACAACCTCTACTGTGCGCAGAACCCTTCCTGGTGCGTCTATGATGCCTACGAGAAGGAAGGGGAGTGGAAGCCCGCGATCTCGAAGCGCTCTTTCCTCACTTTCCTGCCGTCGTTCAGTTATACCTTTAAATTCTAATGAATATGCGAACTAAGATATTCATACTTGCCCTTGTCGCCTCGATGGCTTTTATCTCTTGTGAGGAATATATCCCCGTAGATCTGCCCGGTCCGGAGAAGATGCTGCTGGTCAACGCCTTGCTGTCAACGGGCGACACGACACACACTGTCTGCGTCGGTGTCAGCACTCACGAAAAGGCGGAAAAATTGAAGTCCGGCCATCTTGAATGTTGGGTCAATGGTGAACTGGTGGCGACCTCTGATAATGTTGAGAAAGCGGATGGACTTCTGTACCATAATGTTTTCAGATTCCGTGCGGACTTCAAGGCCGGGGATGAGGTGAGGATTGTCGTGGAGTCTGACGGTATGAGGGCGGAGGCGACGACAGTGGCCTTGGACGCGCCTGTCATTGATGGAGTGGACACGACCCACCTTAACCGGAAATCATCCAAAGGCAGTGACTACATCAAGACTCTGGGAATGGGTGTTCATGTGAAAGACAAACCCGGCGAGAAAAACTATTATATGCTACAGGCGTGGAATTTCGGTTATGCCTACAATCGGCAATTGGAAATAGACAATTCCAGCGAACCGCTTCTCAATCCCGGAATCTACTTTGGTTATGAAGAAGGTGCTCCGTCAGAGTCCGATTATTTCGCAAACGGGTACAATATATTCACTGACACTGGATTTGAAGGAGGCTCCCACATATTCAGAATCTCTTTGCGGAGGGGTGGGCTTTCTGGTGTGACTGTGCGTCTTCTGGCTCTTGACCGCCAGACCTACAACTACATCAACGCCGCTTGGTTTGAGAACTCTGACCTTGCCGGTCTGACTTTCTTCGCCGACAAACCTTATCCGACGAATGTGACGGGTGACGGCATAGGTTTCGTCTCCGTGATGACATCCACTGACTATGAAATCGACTGATATGAAACGAATTGAATATGCTCTTGCGGCTCTCCTGCTGCTTTGTTCCTGTCAGGAGAAGATCGACTATTGGATGTCCGACGCCGCCACCGCCACGATGGACCGGATTGTCGGTGAATATGCCCTCGAATCCGCTGAATGGAGTGAAGGCAGAATTGACCTGAATGATGACGGGATCTCGGATCCGGATTTTCTGACGGAATTATCTGCGGCTATGGGTGGTCGTTTTGACTATATGGATCATCTCAATGTGGATATGGATGAAACCTTTGCATATAAAGTTAGAATTGTCTGGGAATGCATGGTCGCTGAGCTGTATGTCTACCCAAATTGGCGGTCAGAAGTATGGTGGAATCCGTATAGTTTGTACGAGGATTTTGAAATAGGAACAGATGGAACATTCCAGCAATCGTTGACCTTTCCAGGACGGGAATTTGAAGACGATATGGGATATAAGAAACAGCTTTATGTGTTCAAGGACATTGTCTGTGAGTTTAAGGAGCCGGATGCCTTGTCCATAAAAGCGGAGACCGTGTTCTATGATTATGCATCAGAGTCTGTCAAGAGAGGCACGGTGACATATTTCTTCAAATGCGTCTCCGGCAAAGGGAAAAAGTCCGGTCACTGAGCCTGTCGAAGTGTCCGAAATCGGAATATAAGAAAGGAATTGCATGAAAACCAACGAAGACAGAATGATAGACTTCGTGGCCAAGTCCTACGAAGAGAACCGCTTTGACCCGAAGAAAGCCTTGGCACGGTCGCAGAACGGCTCCTTGCGTCGGTCGCTGAGCCTGTCGAAGCGCACTGTGATGTTGAAACGCATCGCCGGAGTCGCGGCAGCGGCCGCTGTCGGCATATTCCTTTATCTTTCATGGCTAACCTCATGGACCGGCTATGCCGCCTACGACATTGCCCAGACCTTCACTCTTCCGGATTCCTCGTCCGTTACCCTTGCCCCTGGATCCACCCTTCGTCTCCAGAAGCACAAGGACAAGCGTCTGGTCCAGATGACCGGCAAGGTCTATTTTAACGTCCGTCACGATGACCGCGCCCCTTTCCGTGTTAATGCCGGATCCGGTTTCGTCAAAGTCCTCGGCACCCGCTTTCAGGTTGACTCTCGGGATCCCATCAGCGTGAGCGTTGTCTCGGGCAAGGTCCTCTTCTCTGCCATAAGGTCTGGCGAAGAAGCCCTGATCCTGACCAAGGGACAGTCCGCGGTTTTGGATCCGGCTGCGTCAAAGCCAGTTGAAATCACTCCGAAACACCCGAACCCTGCCGCATGGGCCACCGGCGAGTTTATCTACGACAACACCCCGCTGCCAGAAGTTCTCTCCGAGCTCTCTGAATATTACGATGTCACGCTCGTTGCTTTTGATGCCGGCCATTCGTCCGGTGAATCCCGAAGCCTAAGCGGAGAGTTCTCCACGTCCTCCCTCCAGGAAATCCTGAACCTCATCAATTCTGCCCTCGGCACGGACATCCAGATCGAAAGCCAACCCACTCGCTAGTGTCTATGTTCTGTTCTCGGGTATATGTTAATATTTGCGTGGCGGCTAATATCCTGATTATTCGTCTGTTGCTATATTGTTCTCCTGCTAAAACAAGGACTGGATGACCTATTCAATATATTCATTTATAATGATTTATCCGCCACGGCGTGTTTAAGGGTCTCGGCTTCTGGTGAATTTTTTGAAAACTTTATGCAAGGTTTCCGGCGGAGATGATTTAGTAATGCGTCGGACCGGGAACGGTCTTACGGTACTTAAACTATTATTAACAATTAAAGATTTAAACTAATGAAAAGTTTTTTCAGTTCAGTTGTGACGGCAGCCCTCTGCCTCTGCTCATTCGCATTCGTCTCTTGCAACAAGAACGAAAACAAAACTCCGGATCCTCTTACATTCAGTGTGACGAAGGCTGAGGTTGAGGTTGGTAAGACCGTTGAGGTTACCGTGAAGAACGGCACACAGCCTTTCACGGTAAAGTCAAGCGATGAGAAGATAGCCACAGTGAAGGTGGAGGAAAAAAAGATCACTGTTACAGGAGTGGCAGGGGGAACAGCCACGATCTCTGTAGTAGACAAAAATCAGACGACGGGTTCGTTTACCGTAACGGTAAAGGCTGCGGCAGAGAAGCTGGAGTTTGACAAGGCCGAGGTTACTGTCGGAGTTGAGAAGGAAGAGGTTGTCACAGTCAAGTCTGGTACCGCTCCATACACAGTGAAGGTTACGGATGCGGCTGTCGCTACCGCCATCGTGAAAGAGGCTGCCATCACCGTGAAGGGTGTCAAGGCCGGAACCACCACACTTACCGTGACCGACAAGGACGGCAAGACCGGAGAGGTTGCAATCAAAGTCGAGTAACAATCAATCAAAGAATCGATTTCATTTATAATTGGTATGGGGATCCGCAGTATGCGGGTTCCCTTTTTTTGTTAGGCGTATTGGGATAATCGAACCGATTAATGTAAGTCAGTCACTGAGCCTGTCGAAGTGACTGGACATAAACATAATACAAAAACGGCTTTGCGGAACAATCTGCAAAGCCGTTAAAAATTTGCGGAGAGAGCGAGATTCGAACTCGCGAGCCCCTTTAGGAGGCCACACGCTTTCCAGGCGTGCCTCTTCAGCCACTCGAGCATCTCTCCAATGGTCCGCATTTTTAGTTGCGGACTGCAAAGATAATCAAAACCTTTGAATATTCAGCGTCTGTGACGAATATTTTTCTTCTGTGTTGGTGCTTCTGTCGCTTTGGCGTATCTATTGTCGAAGCATCGCATAGATTATATTCATTACAATGTGTTCCTTTTCAACTTCTCGACGTAGGCCTCGATGCGGCGGAGCTCACGAGGAATGGAGATGCTTTGAGGGCAATGCTCGATGCACTGTTTGCAACCGATGCAGTGGTTGGCCTGGCGGACGGACGGGATGGCCCGGTCGTAGCTCACGAGATAGGCCCGGCGCAGCTTGCGGTAATTCTCCTGCTCGGTGCTCTGGGCGATCTCGCCCTCGTTGACGCATTCGTTGTAGTGCTTGAATATTCCCGGAATATCGACTCCGTAAGGGCAAGGCATACAGTACTTGCAGTCGTTGCAGTTTATGGTCGGGAAACTGGCCATTATGCCGGCGATCTCGGTGCCGAGGAACTCTTTCTCCTCGTCGGTCAAGTACTTGAAGTCCTTGAATGTGCGCAGGTTATCCTCAAGATGTTCCTGATAGACCATTCCGCTCAGCACCGTCAGGATTCTCGGGTACGATCCCACGAATCTGAACGCCCACGAAGCGAGTGAGGCTTTCGGATCACGCTCCTTTAGCCTGTTCACGACACTTTCCGCCGGATTGGCCAGACGGCCACCTTGGAGAGGCTCCATAATCACGATCGGAATCTCCCTCTTGTCCAGTTCGTCGTACAGGTACTCGGCGTTGACATTGCGCTGGCCGTCAGCGTGTTTCCAGTCGAAATAGTTCATCTGGATCTGCACGAAATCCCAGTGGTACTTGTCGTGCAGTTTCAGTAGCTCGTCGAACTGCTGTTGGTTTCCGTGGAATGAAAGTCCGAGTTGACGTATCTTGCCTTTCTCTCGGTCTGCCTGAAGCAGATCCATCATTCCGTTGTTCACGAACCTGTCATCGAAAGCCTCCAGGCCTCCACGGCCGAGAGAGTGAAGCAGGTAGTAGTCCAGATAGTCTGTCTGGAGGTACCTGAACGAGTCGTTGTACAGTTTCAGGGATGCCGCTTTGGAATGATCACTGAAGTTGGACAGCTTCGTGGCGATGTAGTAGGAGTTCCTTGGATGTCTGCTGAGTGCATTGCCTACAGCCTCCTCGGAAAGTCCCTGGAGATAGACCGGAGATGTGTCGTAGTAGTTGACTCCGTGAGCCAAGGCGTAGTCAATCAGTTTGTTGGCGTTCTCCTGTTCCACGATATCCTTCCCACTCTCGTCCTTCTTCATCGTGAAGCGCATACATCCGTAACCCAGCAGGGAAACCATGTCCCCGTTGCCCGGATTCTCACGCATCTCCATCTTACCGTTCTCCGGCACATCTTCACTGGAACCATCGTCAAGGATGGCCTCGGCTGTCTTCTTAGGGGCGCACGCTCCGGCAAGAGCCACGGCTCCCACGGCCGCTGTCCCGGCACCGGCTTGTTTGAGAAATTCTCTTCTGTTAATATTCTCTTTCATATTCATGGTATTTGTCGAGACCGCTTTTTCTGAATATGTCCCTTCAGAAGGCTTGTCTCGAAGACCGGTTACACATTATGATGAACACTGTACCCATTGACGGTGATGGCGCTTATCGGGCGGGACGGGCAGAGATTCTCGCACGCTCCGCAGCCGATGCACTTCTCCTCGTTGACCGAAGGGATCCTTGGGCTCTTCTCGTCATCAGGATTCTTCCTGACCATCCTGATCGCTCCGACAGGGCAGTGGTGGGCACAGTTTCCGCAGCTGACCCCGTCACGGTTCACGACACAGAGGTCATAGTCCACGCCAGCAGTGCCGACCTTCCATTCGGTTTTCTCCTCAGGAGTGATCTTCAGGATGGCTCCAGCAGGGCAGACCTCGGAGCATTTCACGCATTCCGGACGGCAGTAGCCTTTCTCAAAAGACATCTCTGGCTGCATCAGGTGCTCAAGTCTGGAGGATGGTCTGAGAACATTGTTCGGGCAGACGGTCACGCAGAGCTGGCAGGCCGTACAGTGCTTATAGAACTTCTCCACGCTCTCGGAACCGAATGGAGTAATAGGCGTTTTTCTGTTCGGGGCTTTCTTTGGAAGCACCTCGGCGAATCCTCCATCTCGCTTCTTGTCCTTGATCTCCTCTTCTTCGGCCCTCATCGGAATGGAAGACAAGAGTGATCCTCCGATGACAGCGGCACCGCCTACCAAGAAGGCTCTTCTTCCTTTGTCGGTCGCTTCGACAGGCTCAGCGACCGGAGATGTCGCATCAATTGTTGAGACACCTTTGCCTTTGTCGGTTACTTCGGCGGTTGGTGAGCCCTGTCGAACCACAGGCTCTGCGACCGGAGTCGGAGCTGCTGAGGAGCGATTTTGGCCGTTTTTGCTCTCGTCGGAGGTCATTTTACTCCCGACAGGCGCGTTTTGTGGCGTTTTTGCTCCCGTGGAGCCCGAACCAACCCCTCTTCCCCAGGCGAACCGGTACTTGAGCGCTCCGAGCCGGCAAGAATCAATGCAGTCAAAGCAATCGACACATCTGCTATAGTCAATCTTATGGTTGTCAACATCAATGCAGGCCGCCTTGCACTTCCTTTCGCAGGCGTGGCAGCTCTTGCACTTTGACTTGTCGATCACCGGACGGAACATAGCGAACCGCGAGAAGAAACTCAGCGTGGTTCCCACCGGACAGATTGTGTTGCAATAGGTTCTGCCGTTCCTCCAGGCGAGGACCACCACGACAACAAATGTCACCGCCGCCACGATCAAAGTCGGCAGACTCTTCAGCCAAACATCCTTTGTCACAAACGCATAACTATCCTGCCTCTCGGCGATCCAGGCGAGCAGGTTGTTGCCCCGCTGCCAAACCGGCGCGAGCAGACTCTGCACCATTCTACCGTAAGCGCTGTATGGAGCCAGAAGCGCTACAAGAGCATTGAGCCCGGCGACCAGCGCGATCATGAACAGCACCAACACCCCGTAGCGCAACCATTTGATTTCCTTTGAATATGAGAACCTTGCCTTCTTGCCTTTTCTCCTGGAACTGAGGTTGGACACGCAGTCCTGGAATATACCCAACGGGCATATCACCGAGCAGTAGATTCTGCCGAAAAGCAGTGTCAGTACCAGCAGAATGGCGATGACAACGAAGTTGAGGGCCAGAACAGCCGGCAGGAACTGGATTTTGGCGAGCCATCCGAACCAAAGATGAAGTGTTCCGGTGAAGTCCAGAAACAGCAGCGTGACTGCAACGAAGCAGATCGCTGCCAGAGTGATTCTAATTATTCGGAGCATAGTGTTTGTAAGCCGAAATGTTACGTAAAGATAAAGAAAAATCCTGAAATGATATTAATCCAGAATCACCAACGCCATTGACTTGTGCGAGAACGTCAGCTTGACAACATCGGCCGAAGCCCGGTTGAGGGTTGCCTGCCACCAGTTGTCGAAAACCACTCCACTGGTCTGCCATACCAATCCCTCGGACTTGATATTCAAAGAATTATCAGGGCTGAATATGGACACGGCCCTGCCTTCGCCGACGAAAAGCTCGCAGGAGTCCGTCAATGCGAAAGCCGTTGAATAGTCGGACACCGCATCGACATATATTCTGTCTTCATCAGGATTACCGCTGGCTCCGTAAAGCCGGGCATATTCCATAATCTGTCCAAGGTTGCCGAGGGTGTGGGCCTCACGCTTGCCTGTAGCACCGAGAATGTGCACGGTCTTGACTTCCGGCCAATGCTCCAGCAGGTAGCGGAACGCCTTGGTCTGGTCGTTTGTCTCCTGCTCTTCTTCTCTTATGGCGATGCGGGAATATTCCTTGAGATGCTTCGGCGAGATGGAATCCATATCCCCGATGATGGCATCCGGATCCCTGAGGTCTTTGAATATCTTGTCCCGGTGCCGGAGAAACGTGTCCAACGCCCTGTCGCAGCAGATTATCACATCCGCCCGGCGGAGAAGCTCGCGGGGATATTCCTTTTTAGGAAAGTCGCCGCATTCGAGGATGACCGCTTCCATTATGCTTTTGTTTTGGCGATTTCGGCCTTGGAGGTGCCGGCGGTAGTGGTGTAGAGTTCCGGCTCGCGGAATCCGGCGAGGAAGGCCTTGATGTCCATCCGCTTCTTGCCGGCTATCTGCACGTCCTTCAGGGAGATGGCTCCGTCGGCGGTGGTGATGTGGAGGTAGGTCTTGCCGTCGGTGAGGATTCGGCCCGGAATGGTTCCTTCGACAGGCTCATCGACCTTTTCGGCCGTGAAGATCTTCAACTGGGCCGGAGCGCTACCTTCCTTGACGAGTTCGGTGAACGCTGCCGGATAAGGACTCAAACCACGTATGAGATTGTAGATCTGTTTGGTGGAATCGTTCCAGTCAATGTGACACAACTCGCGCGAAAGCTTCGGTGCCGGCTTCAATACCTCGGAACCCTGTATGAAACTTCTCTGGACACGCGTGTCCACATTGCGCTCGATGATTCCCTGGGTTGTCTGCACGACCAGATCAGCGCCGATCGCCATCAATTTGTCATGGACGTCGCCGGCGGTGTCCGTGTCGGCGATGTTGATGCCTTGCCGGAGGATGATGCCGCCAGTGTCGATGTCCTTGTCGATCATGAACGTCGTGGCTCCCGTCCTGGTCTCGCCGTTGATCACCGCCCAGTTGATCGGGGCGGCTCCTCGGTACTGCGGCAGCAGCGCCGCATGCAGATTGAACGTGCCGAGCTTCGGCATGCCCCAGACTTCTTCCGGCAACATCCTGAACGCCACCACTATGAACAGGTCGGCCTTCAAGGCCTTGAGCTGGTTGAGGAACTCCGGATCCTTGAGCTTGACAGGCTGGAGCACAGGGATGCCCTGCTCCACCGCGAACTTCTTCACCGCGCTCTCGTTCACCTTCTGGCCGCGTCCGCTCGGCTTGTCGGCCACGGTCACCACTCCCACGATGTTGTACTTCTGCTCCAGGAGAGCCTTCAGAGGGGCCACCGCGAATTCCGGCGTTCCCATGTACACGATCCTTGTCTTTTTGAATATTCCTGCCATATTACTCTTTGCCTTTCTCCACCAATTCTTTATGCTGTCCAGATTTGAGATGTCCGTGTCGTGGAT